>Ga0307414_10000032_pt1 | contig 186421 bp, 144 predicted proteins | sample DK1Ometagenome_FD_203804 | JGI IMG/M metagenome (GOLD analysis project Ga0307414, IMG submission 203804) | Maize rhizosphere microbial communities from greenhouse at UC Davis, California, United States - DK15-O-3 | ecosystem: Host-associated > Plants > Roots > Rhizosphere > Soil | place: USA...
TTTTCTTCATAAATGTCTGCCATCGCTTTTGCAAGCATCATGTGGTTGTAAGCCTTAAGCAAAATATCCTGAGAAACTTTTTCGTGAAGTGTATTTTCCATAGGTAGCAAATATACATAAAAAAACAAAATACTAACGATTGTTAGTATTTTGAAATGATCTATTTATTAGTCAATTATTCTTTAATAATTTTTTTAGATATAATATCTTTATCAGTTTTTACTTCAATGATATAAATTCCTTTTGTTAAAGATGATAAGTCTAAGTTTTCTTCATTACCATTTATCGTTCCGTTTTGTACCAGTTTCCCTGTCAGGTCATAGATTTTGAATGTAGATTTTCTAGGAGCTCTTAATACTTTTACGATATCTTTTGTAATTGTAGGAGCTATTACAATTCCGTATGGATTGCTGACTTCTGCAGTTCCTAAAACTTCATTGTGTCCTGTTACAATAATAGAATAGTTTTGAGGAGCCGGCACGCCTAAGTTATTTACTAAAGATCCCTTATTGGTAATTTCAACTCGGTATGCTCTGCCCGCAATTGGCGTATCAATAACGACTTGTTCTACATTGTCAACCGTGTTATCTCCTTTTGTAGCCGGAGTCATTGGGCTTAAAGCGTTTAGCTTCCATGGAGTATAAACAGTGTTGGTAGAAGTGTCAATTATTCTTAAATCTAAATCATTTACAAGTCTTGACATTCTGTTGTTATATATATCACTAATCGTTTGGTCAGGATAATTAAATTCAGGGTCAATCCAGGAAATAGTAACTTTTAAAGGTTCGGTACCTGAAGCTCTTACAGTTTTTGTATTCATAACACCACTTGTTAAAGTTTCATCATTGAATATGATAGAGCTGTTGGATTTTCCTACTAATAGTTCGGCGCCCTTTTTAGCATTGATAAATCCCCATCCAAACCATGGATCAGGACCCACATTTCCTGCTTCGGAAGCCGAATGCACCATTAAAGTTTTTGCGGAAGCTGCGTTGAGTTCTGCATTATTAAATAGTTGTTTATTAATTTGAGTCCAAAGTCCGATAATACCCGTTACAACTGGAGCAGAAAATGAAGTGCCGCTTCCTCCGGCCCATGCATTTGGTGTTGTAGTGTTCGTTGAAGGATAATACACATTGGTGCCTACAGTAGAAATATCCGGTTTTATACCGCCGTCATCTCTGGGACCTGCGCTGCTATAATCAGAACGTATAACGTCACTTGGCTGGGTGTATTTAAAGTTATTTGTTGTAATTATATTGGTAGCACCTACCACAATTATGTTTTTTGCTTGTGAGCCGGGACCAATACAATCATATCCTTGGGCGCAGTTGTCAGCCGGTAATGTAGCGCTTGGAGTAAATTGAACATAATTTCCTGTGCTGTTTCTGTAATATTTAGGAGCTGTTCCGTTTGTTGCGTTTGGCCCCATACCGAAGTAGTTTCCAGATGACTTTACAATGATATAAGAAGGGTTATTATAAACTATATTATCATAATTTTGATCTTGCTCATGATAGGTGCCATTTAAGTCGAAAATAGTTCCATTCTGAATGTATCCTTGCCAATAATAACCGGTAACACTATTTGAATTATATGTTTCATTCCAGCCGGCATTTACTCCGTATGAATGATTTGATATTTTAGGTTGTGCGAGCAATATTTTTTGAAAAACGCTGCTTGGAGTAGTGTTATTTGGTAATATTGTAGAAGCAAATCTATAGCTGTCGATTAGTGAATTGCTAGCTATGCCTTTAGCGTTACCTACAGGAGCGGGTGGAGTTCCAGCTTGCAATGGTGAATTTTTAGCTCCTATAAAACCCGATACTCCTGTGGCGTGATCAGAATAAGGTTGGAAAGCATCTTCTTTATTTGTAATTCTATTAGGAATATTATCAAAAGCCGTATGCGGTTCATAAACTCTGCCACCATCAAAAACAGTATATTTTATTCCTTCACCGTTAAATGAACCTGTAAGCCCAACTATGCCTCCCGCTGTGTTGAGATTATCAGCGTTTGAGTTTGAAACCTGTCTTGTATCTTCCTGTTGATAAAAAAATGGCTGATTTAAATAAAATCCTGCAAGGTTTTCTCTCTCTTCTTGAATCTTTTTTAATGTTTCAGGTTCTCTTATTGAGCCGTAACGTTTCGAAATGTAGGATTCAAATTTTTCGCTATTTTCTTTATTTTGTCTCTCAAACTCTCTTTTTAATTCATCATTGTTTTGAGCACTTACTAGCGATATTGCTAATGTACCAATGAAAAGTAAATGTTTCTTCATAATAGTTCTGTAAGATATTAAATAATATATAAAAGCAAATATAAATATAAAATGGTAATTATATTTGATTATTCTTTATAAAAATGAAATGATATTTAATTATTTATTCCTGATTTTAAAAAATTAGTGTAACCTTAAATAAAAAATAAGGGTTGTATAAAAACAAAAATTGAATATTAGCATATAAAAATTTAAAGTAACTTTACATTCTCTTTTTAATGAAAAGCTAGAAAATATACATGTATTTAGTTTTTGACACAGAAACCACAGGTTTACCAAAAAATTTCAATGCTCCGCTTTCAGACTCAGACAATTGGCCAAGAATGGTTCAGATTGCATGGCAATTGCATGATGATGACGGAAGCTTGATTGAAAATCAGGATTATATTATAAAGCCGGAAGGTTACGACATACCATTCAACGCCGCGAGAATTCATGGAATCACGACGAAAATTGCCAATGAAGAAGGTCGTGACTTGCAGGAAATTTTAGAAGAATTTTCTAAAGTTTTAGATAAAGTAAGGGTCGTATCTGGACACAATGTGGAGTTTGATTACAACATTGTAGGTGCCGAATTTTATAGAAAAAATATAGAAAACAGTCTTCACGTAAAGCCGAAAGCCGACACTATGATTTTAGGTACGGATTTTTGTCAGCTTGGGGGCGGAAGAGGTGGAAGATTCAAGTCTCCGAAACTGGAAGAGCTTTACGAAAAACTTTATGGAAATAAATTTGAGGAAGCCCACAACGCGGCGGCTGACGTAAATGCGACAGCTCAGGTTTTCTTCGAAATGATGAGAATCGGGGTAATTCCTGCTGAAGTTTTAAAAATTTCAGAAGATCAGCTTACTTATTTCAGAACACTTTATCCTGATCCGATAAAACCGTTTAATATTGTTATCAGAAGGCAGGTTGCGGATTTTCATAACAAGAAAAAGCAGCAGGATTTCGGCAGTATTGATGAGATTGATCTTGGAAGATATTTCAGCTTTGACAATCACAGTGTTTTTTCAACTTTGTCGGCGACTTCAAGTATTTCAGATTTAATAAAAAAAGCTACAGAAGAAAATTTCCCTGCTGTCGGAATGGTGGATTTGGGGAATATGATGGGTGCTTTTAAATTTGTTTCTGCTGTTGAATCTACAAATTTCGATCGAGCTAAAAAACATAAAGAATATCTTGCCAAAAAGCAGGAAGCCGAAGAAAAAGGAGAAGATTTTAATGAAGTTGAGCCTGTTTCTGAGCCGTTGATTCCGGTTGTTGGTTGTGAATTTTATATTTCAGATCGATACGAGCAGAAGCAATTCACAAAAGATGATCCCGACAGAAGAACGCAGGTTGTTCTTTTGGCGAAGGATTTTAACGGATATAAAAATTTAGCAAAACTTTCAAGTATTGGATTTTTAAAAGGATTCTATTTTGGAGTTCCAAGAATCAGCCGTGAATTGATTTTACAATATAAAGAAGGTTTAATTGCTTTAACATCAGGAATTAATGGAGATATTCCCGATGCAATTTTAAATACGGGTGAGCAAAAAGGAGAAGAGCTTTTCAGGTGGTGGAAAGATACTTTTCAGGATGATTTTTATGTGCAGCTCCAAAATCACAAATTACCTGAAGAAGAGCATTTGAATGACGTTCTTTTGCACTTTGCAGATAAATACAATGTGAAAATTTTAGCTCAGAATGAAACTTTTTACACCGATAAAGATGATTCTAATATTCAGGATATTGTAAGCTGTATTAAAGATGGTGAAAAACTGTCAACGCCTGTAGGCAAAGGGTTTGGAAAAAGAAGAGGCTTGGCGACGGGAGAATATTATATTAAAAACTCAGATGAAATCAAGGAAGCATTTTTAGCTTATCCGGATGCATTTGAAGCGTATGACGAGTTTTTTGCAAAATTCAGTCCGTATACCTTAAAAAGAGACGTTTTACTTCCGAAATTTGATATACCGCAGGAATTTATTCATACTGAAGATGAAATCGATGGCGGAAAGCGTGGTGAAATGGCTTATTTAACACATTTAACGTATGAAGGAGCCAGAAAGAGATATGTAGAAACAGGAATTACGGATGAAATTAAGGAACGTCTCGATTTTGAACTTGATGTAATTGCCAATACAGGTTATCCGGGTTACTTTTTGATTGTGCAGGATTTTTGTAATGAAGCCCGAAACATGGGTGTTTGGGTTGGTCCGGGCCGTGGATCTGCAGCGGGTTCCGCCGTTGCATATTGTACCGGAATTACCAATGTAGACCCGATTAAATACGATCTCCTTTTTGAGAGATTCCTGAATCCTGAAAGGGTTTCTATGCCGGATATTGATATCGATTTTGATGATGAAGGAAGAGACAGAGTGATCAAATGGGTAATCGATAAATATGGTCAAAACCAGGTGGCGCAGATTATTACCTATTCAGTTTTGGGTGGAAAATCAGCAATCAAGGATGCCGGAAGAGTTTTGGATGTTTCAATTCCTGATACGAATAATATTGCTAAATTAATTCCCTCAACACCCGGAATGAACATTGCGAAAGCTTTAGCCAAATATGATAAACTGAAACCCGAAGAGCAGATGCTTGTTGACGAGATGAGGTTTATTCTTGATAATTCTGATGATCCGCGTTTTGATGTGCTTGCAAGTGCTAAAAAAATGGAAGGCTGTATCAGAAATACAGGAATTCATGCTTGTGGAGTGATCATTACGCCCGAAGAAGTAAGTAATTTGGTTCCTGTGACGATTGCCGCGAAAGATGCCGATATTTTAGTTTCCCAGTTTGATAACTCGGTTGCAGAAAGTGCCGGACTTCTGAAAATGGACTTTTTAGGACTTCGGACTTTAACGATCATTAAAGATGCTTTAAAATTAATCAAACAAAGACATAACGTAGATATCGATCCGGATGACATTCCGTTGGATGATACCAAAACATATCAATTATTTAAGGAAGGAAGAACGATCGGGATTTTCCAATATGAAAGTCCTGGAATGCAAAAATACATGAGAGAGCTCAAACCGACGGTTTTTGCCGACCTTATTGCTATGAACGCTTTGTACAGGCCGGGTCCGATTAAATATATTCCACTTTTTATCAACCGAAAACACGGGATTGAAGAAATTGTTTATGATTTACCCGAAACTGAGGAATATTTAAAAGAAACCTACGGAATTACCGTTTATCAGGAGCAGGTAATGCTTTTGTCTCAAAAACTGGCCAATTTTACTAAAGGTGAAGCCGATACATTGAGAAAGGCAATGGGTAAAAAGCAGATTGATGTTCTGAATAAAATGTACCCAAAATTCATTGAAGGCGGAAAGAAAAACAACCTTAATGAAGAAAGGTTAGAAAAAATCTGGAACGACTGGAAAGCCTTTGCAGAATATGCTTTCAACAAATCGCATTCAACCTGTTATGCATTAATTGCTTATCAAACAGCTTATTTAAAAGCAAATTATCCCGCAGAATATATGGCGAGTGTGATGAGTAATAATATCAACAATACAACTTCTATTACGATGTTCATGGAAGATTGTAAAAGTATCGGCGTAGATGTTTTGGGTCCGGATGTAAATGAATCACATTATAAATTTTCAGTAAACGAAAAAGGCCAGATTCGTTTTGGTTTGGGAGCGATAAAAGGGATTGGAGAAGGGCCAAGCGAAGCGATTACAAGAGAAAGAGAAAACGGCAGATTTAAAAATATTTATGATTTTTTAGAACGTATTCCGTCTTCCCAGATGAATAAAAGGGTTGCGGAAAGTTTGGTAATTGCAGGCGCTTTTGATGAATTGGCGAGCTTTCACCGCGGACAGTATTTTGACATCGATCCTTCGGGAAGAACCAATCTTGAAAGACTTTTACGATACGGACAAAGTTTTCAGGAAAGTAAAAATGAAGTCGAAAATTCACTTTTTGCCGATTTTGCTGAAGAAATTCAAATTGAACAGCCAAAACTTGCGCCATGCCCCGAGTGGCCCAATATGCATAAGCTGAATAAAGAAAAAGAAATTATAGGATTCTACCTTTCGGCGCATCCGCTGGATGAATTTAAATATCAATTTCAATTTATACAGGGAAATCTTTCTAAAAAAGCAGTTTTGGAAAAAGATGAAGCCGAAAAAATAATTACAGACGAAATTCCAATTCTGGAGCAGGACACGCCGGAAGTGGCAGATCTTGTAGAAATTGTTTCTGATGAGTTGTCTGTTGGTGAAGAAGAAATCATCGAAGAAATTGTAAAAAAAGCGGAGCCAAAAGGTACTTTCGGATTTTTAAATCTTGATGAGGTTGATGCTTATAAAGAGCAGGCTTTTGCCAACAAACCTCCGGAATTATTCGAAGAAAAAAAGAAAGACTGGAAAACTCTTCAGAAAGAAAGAGAAAATGGCGGCGCAGGTAAAGAATACACCGTTGCGGGTTTGATTACTGAATACCGTGTTCAGGATGGATTTAAGAGCGGGGAAAAAGTGGCATTTCTTACGTTGGAAGATTATTCGGGATCGTATTCTTTCAGACTCGGCGACCGGGATTATATGCGGCTGAAAGAAAAACTTGAAGTGCAGCGTTTTGTTATTTTAAAGATAAAGTTTGCGCAAGTGAAAGACGGGCGTGTCTTTGTGAATGTTGTAGACGTCATCGAACTTCAGGAAGCTTTTGAAAAGTTTGCAAAAAGCATTTCGCTGGTCATGGATATTATGGATTTTAGGAAAGAAGATCTTGATTTTTTCAGAACGATATTGGATCGGAACAGAGGTGAACAGAAATTTAAATTTTTTATCAAACATCCCGAAGAAGATTCTCACATAGAATTGCAGTCTATGAAATATTCTGTAGATCTGAACGGCGATTTGATTAAAGAAATTCAATTGCTTAATAAGTACGAATTTTACCTCAATTAATTAATGTTTTTTATATATAAAAAGTGGCTTCGGTCACTTTTTTTGTTTAATAAAGTTGTAAAACTATAAACTATACATAAAAGTTAAATGCTTGTTTAAAAATCAATATATCTGTGCTTATGTTATTATATAAATAAAATAATACTATAATTTTTAAAGTTAATATGAATTATTTGTTACATTTGCTATCTAATTTTAATTAACTAAGTATGAAACAATTTTACAAAAATCCATGGCAATATTGTCTTGGTTTAAAAAGGTTGGGAGTCACAATTCTGGCGCTCATTGCGGGCATGCAAAATTTAGATGCCCAAGTAAGTGAATATTCTTTTACACAAAGCACGGGGACATTTACAAGTATTGCTGCCAGCGGCACTGTTGTGTCAGGAAGTGAGGCTTCGACTACGACTACAAATGACGGTGCTGGGTGGTCGGTTACCATTCCTTTTAATTTTAATTTTAATGGTACGGATTTTACATCTATTTACGTAAATTCCAATGGTGGAGCCACGTTTGGTACCACAAGCACAGGTTCAACCGTGATTTCAAGTTCTACTGGTTATTCAGGAGCTATTGCAGTTATGAATAGAGATTTATGGGGAGTTTTTGTAACTTCAGGAGTTACCACGAGTGGATCCGACATTATTACCAATGTGGCTTCGTTTAACGGAATTGAAGTTGGCAAGGAATTGAATTCTGCTAATGGAATTCCTTCAGGTGCAACAGTAACGGCCTTTGATCAGACTGCAGGGACTATTACCATGTCTGCTCCGGCTACTTCAAGCTCTTCTACGGCAGTGATTCGATACGGTACTGGAAAGATTTTTACATCAACAGAAGGTACAGCTCCCAACAGAGTTTTTGTAGTGGAATGGATAGGATATAACGATTATAGCACGGCGATAACAGGAAGTAATTATCTTAATTTTCAATTAAGATTATCAGAAACGACTAATACTGTTTCAGTTGTTTACGGGCCATATTTCAATGTAAATACTACTTCCAGAACTAATCAAATTGGTTTGCGTGGAGCAACAAATAGTGATTTTAATAACAGGACCGGTTCTGTTGGTAATCCTTGGAATAGTACAACAGCCGGAACGGCTAACAATGCTACTGTTTCAAGAGATAATGCCAATTTTCCTGCGTCAGGACTTACCTTTACTTGGGCACCGCCTACTTGCATTAAGCCAACTGCGGTAACAATTGCCAACACTACTGTAACATCAACAGGAGCTACCGCTTCATGGACAGCTCCTTCACCAGCTCCGGCTACAGGATATGAAGTATATTACAGCACATCAAGTACTGCGCCTACATCAAGTACTGTTTTAGATGCAACAAACTCTACTACTTCTGCTACAACCTCTGCGCCAATAAGCGGGTTGTCGCCTTCCACTACCTATCATGTTTGGGTAAGATCGGTATGTGTTGGTACGGATAGAAGCTCATGGTCGGAATCTGCTGCATTTACGACTTTATGTCAACCTCCTGCAATTTTAAGTACAACCGGAGCTGCAATTTGCGGCGCATCCGGAACGGCAACTATATCTGCAACAGCTGATTCGGGAGCAACTATTACTTGGTATGATGCTTTAACAGGAGGAACAGCATTACAAACAGGTAATTCATATACGACGCCTACTATTTCTTCAAATACTACTTATTATGTATCGGCTAAATCTGAGGGTGTTGCTACAGTAGGTCCTTTAAACCCTTCTGCACTGAGTGGTATAAGTGCATCCAGCTATGCTATTGGTACATACTATCAAAGATTTGACGTTACAGTTCCTACGACTTTGATAAGTATAGATGTTTTCCCTGCTTCTTCTGTAGCTATAGGTACGAGTTCTGCAATAGAAATTAGAGATAGTTCCGGTACCACATTAGTTTCAGTTCCTTATACTGTTAGTGTAAACGATGGAGTTACACCACAAACTGTTACCCTTAATTATGCATTACCTGTAGGAACTGGATATAGAATAGGGCAAGGAGTTGCAATAAATCTTACAAGAAATACAGCTGGTGCAACTTACCCGTATACATCAGGTGGAATAAGTATCACAGGTAATAATTTTTCTTCAGGACCTAACTATTGGTATTATATTTATAACTGGCAGATTTTAAGTGCTTGTGAAAGTGTAAGACAACCTGTTGTAGTAACTGTAGATTCTGCTTGTCTAGGAACTTCTGAAGTTTCAGGAGCGAAAAACAATATCAAAGTTCATCCAAATCCATTTGCAGATGTATTGAATATCTCAGATATATCAAATGTAAAATCTGTTTTAGTAATGGATATTGCAGGAAGATTGGTTAAAACGATCGAAAAGCCTGATTCAGCTCTTCATTTAGGAGAATTAAAATCGGGTATGTATTTAGTTGTTCTGAATATGAATGATGGTTCTAAACAAACTATTAAAGCAATTAAAAAATAATTTTGAAAATCTTTTGAAAAATAATGGCGGCTTTAAAGTCGCCATTATTGTTTTTAAGAAATATAAAAAGGGAAATAAAAATAAAGCAATCTTCTGACTGCCTTATTATTTTGAGTATTATTCATTTGGTTTTACGGGTTGTATATCTCCGGTATTCATATTGGCAAATACAGCAGGGAAAAACGTAACAAGAATGAAATAAATAACGACCATTAAAACGACTAAGGAGAATAGAACAACAACTAAAGTGCTAGGTTTGTTTTTCTTTTTTGGTTCCATGATTTTGCGATATTAGATTAATAGATTTTTGGATTAAAATATACTAAGCCAATTTCTTGCCACATTGTTTGCAGTATCTTGCATCATCGTCAATATCTTCGTTTCCGCATCTTTCGCATACCAATTCGAGATTTTGTCTTTTATTGCGCATTTCGGCCGTCACAATTCCTGTAGGAACTGCAATAATCGAATAACCGGCAAGCATAAGAATGACCGCGAAAAATTTTCCCATCGGTGTAATTGGAGAAACATCTCCGTAACCAACCGTCGTTACGGTAACTACAGCCCAATAAATAGATTGCGGAATCGTTTCAAAACCCGGTCTTCCGCCTTCCACCATAAACATCAGTGATCCGACGATTACCGAAAAAATAATTAAAAACAACAAGAAAATATAGATCTTTCTCGAGCTGTTTCGTAAGGCTCTTACAATCACTAGCCCGTCATTCATAAAGTCCAGAAGATTAAAAATCCTGAAAATCCTCAGCATTCTCAACATTCTGAAAATCAGGAAATATTTGGTAACAGGAAAAAAGAAACTTAGATAAAAAGGTACTAAAGAAAGAAAATCTATGATGCCAAAAAAACTGAAAATATATTGTTTTTTATTTTTTACCACAGCGATTCTCATCCAGTATTCTATTGTGAAAATCACAGAAATAATCCATTCACCGATAATAAAATAAACGTGAAATTTTTTGTCGAGCTTCGGTATACTTTCCATCATAATGATAGAAGTGCTTATCAGGATAAGAACGAGAAGTACAACGTCAAAAAGTTTCCCAAGCCGTGTATCGGCGCGATAAATGATGCGGAATAAAAATCTTTTCCAGAGTTTGTCTTCAGGAAGAAGATTGTGTTCTTTTTCCATGTGCAAAGTTTTTTTTAAATTTAGCAAATTATCCCTATTTTCGTGACAAACATACATAATAAAATGACAATACACGAAGTAATTTCCGAGATTGAAAAGCATATTGCAATGCCGCAGGCCGAAGATTTTGATAATGTTGGGCTTTTATGCGGTTTTCCAAAGCGTGAAGTGACCGGGATTCTTGTTTGTCACGACGCCCTTGAAAAAGTAATTGACGAGGCGATCGAAAAAAACTGCAATCTTGTTGTTTGTTTCCATCCTATCATTTTTTCGGGTTTAAAATCTCTTACGGGAAAAAATTATGTTGAAAGATCTGTTTTAAAAGCAATTGAAAATAAAATTGCGATATATGCAATTCATACCGCTTTTGACAACGATTTTTTTGGAGTGAATGCAGGAATTTGCAATCATTTAGGTTTGAAAAATTTAAAAATTCTTCAGCCTAAAAAAAATAATTTAAAACAATTATCGGTTTATGTTCCGAAAGATTATTCTGAAGACGTAAAAGAAGCGCTTTTTTCCGCAGGAGCCGGAAACATTGGCTTTTATGATGAATGCAGCTTTAAAATCGAAGGAAACGGAACTTTCAGACCGATTGAAGGTTCAAATCCTTTTTCAGGACAAAAAAATATTCGTGAAAATGCTGATGAAGAAATGATTTCCGTGATTTTTGAGACTTTTAAGCAGAATCAAATTGTCGCTGCAATGAAATCTGCACATCCTTACGAAGAAGTGGCGCATCAGATTTATACTTTAGACAACGAAAACCAATATTCGGGTTTGGGAATGTATGGCGAGTTTGATACTGAAATGGATGAAAAAGATTTCCTGGGTTTTGTAAAAGAAAAATTTAATTTAGATATCATTAAACATTCAGATTTTAATCACAAGAAAATCAAAAGAGTAGGCGTTTTGGGCGGTTCGGGAGCAAGCGGAATAAAAGCTGCATTGGCAAAAAAATGCGATGCTTATCTCACCGGAGATCTTAAATATCACGATTATTTTTTGGCAGAATCTAAAATGCTGATCTGCGATGTCGGACATTACGAATCGGAGCAATGGGTAAGTGAACAATTATTTGAAATTTTATCACAAAAATTTAGTACATTTGCAGTCTTAAAATCTAGTGAAAAAACAAACCCAGTAAATTATTTCCTATAGATATGGCAAAAATCACCGAAATTTCAGTCGAAGAAAAATTAAGAGCTCTATACGATTTGCAAATCATCGATTCAAGATTGGATGAAATCCGAAATACAAGAGGAGAGTTGCCAATCGAAGTTGAGGATCTTGAAATTGAGATTGAAGGACTAGAAAAAAGAGCTGAAAAATTTCTTGCAGAAATCAAAGAACAAAATGATCAGATCAGCAATAAAAATGAAGTGATCAACCACGCAAAAACCCTTATTGACAAATACAAATCTCAACAAGATAACGTAAGAAACAATAAAGAATTTGAAGCTTTAGGAAAAGAAATTGAATATCAGGAGCTTGAGATTCAGCTTTCTGAAAAAAGAATCAAAGAATTCGGAGCTAAAATTGGTCATAAAGAAGAAACTCTGAACGAGCTGAATTCTAAAATTGAAGATCTTAAAAATCACCTTAAATTCAAAAAAGAAGAATTGGAAGGCCTTATTTCTGAAACTCAGAAAGAAGAAGAATATCTTATCAAAAAATCTGACGAATTTGCTTCCAAAATCGACGAAAGATTATTGGCTTCTTACCACAGAATCAGAAGCAACTCTTCAACAGGTCTTGCAGTTGTAGGTTTGGAAAGAGGAGCTCCAAAAGGATCTTTCTTTACAATTCCACCTCAAAAGCAAATGGAAATTGCTCAGAGAAAGAAAATCATTATCGATGAGCATTCCGGTAAAATTCTTGTAGACGACGAGTTGGTAAACGAAGAAAACGAAAAAATGAATTCTGTTATTAAATTTTAATTCAGATTTTTTCTAAAATACAAAACTGCTTCAAATTTTTGAAGCAGTTTTTTTTAGGTCAAAAATATTCACTTTGTCATTGCGAGCCGAAGGCGAAGCAATCTCCAAATAAAAGCCTTAATGGTGAAAAAATAAACCATTAAGACAAAGTTTAGCAATTAAGAATATTAAGTACAGATTCTCACTTAACTTCGTTTCTTGGATTACAACGGTTTATTTATAAAAAACCGCTTCAATTTGAAACGGTTTTGTAATTAATCCTGATGTTCATACATTTTATTGTAAAGATCCATAAACTTCTCTTTTATGGCTTTTCTTTTTAGTTTCATAGTTGGAGTCAATAATCCGGATTCGATGCTCCAAACTTCCGGAGTGAGCTCGATTCGTTTTATTTTTTCCCAGCTTCCGAGATGTTCGTTGATGTCGTGAATCTCTTTTTCGATTCTGTCTTTCAGTTCCTGGCTTTTTGCAATTTCCTGTGGAGTAGATCCGATGTTGAGGTTATTTCTCATTGCCCAGCTTTTAGCAAACTCAAAATCCGGTTGTACAAATGCGCATGGCATTTTTTCACCGTCTCCTACAACCATCACCTGCTCGATAAATTTTGAAGCTTTGGCTAAATTTTCAATGGTTTGCGGAGCAATATATTTTCCGCCGGATGTTTTGAACATTTCTTTTTTACGGTCGGTGATCTGCAAAAATCCGTCGTTGTCAATATGTCCGATATCACCGGTTTTGAAATATCCGTCTTCTGTAAATACTTCTTTGGTTAATTCTTCATTTTTAAAATATCCTTTAAATATAGAAGGTCCTTTCACGGTAATTTCGCCGTCTTCCTGGATCTTCACCTTTAAATTATCCAAAGGATGCCCCACCGTTCCTACTTTCATTTTATCGGCAGAATTAACTGAAATTACAGGAGAAGTTTCTGTAAGTCCATATCCTTCAAGGATCGGAATGCCCGCATTTTGAAACATTAAATTTAATCTTGTAGACAACGCTGCCGAGCCGGAAACTAAAGTGATGATTTCACCGCCCAAGCCTTCTCTCCATTTTTTAAATACGAGTTTATCGGCAATGATTTCCTGCAATCTGGATGGTTTTGAAACTTCTTTCTTTTTCTGAATTAAATTTAAAGCCCAGAAAAATATTTTTGACTTTAAACCTCCTGCAGAAGAACCTGTATTGTATATTTTATCGTAAACTTTTTCTACCAAACGAGGCACAACGCTCATGTAATGAGGTTTTACTTCTTTTACGTTTTCGCCCATTTTATCAATGCTTTCTGCAAAGTAGATTGAAAAGCCATTGTATTGGAAAAGATAGAAAAGCATTCTTTCAAAAATATGGCAGATCGGCAAAAAGCTCAAAACTCTTGTATCTCTGTAATCTAAACTTTTCTTCTTCGGAATTCTGGGAATAGATCCCAAAACATTAGAAACAATATTTTCATGCGTAAGCATTACTCCTTTTGGCTTTCCTGTAGTTCCTGAAGTGTAAATAATCGTTGCCAGATCCTGAGTATTGATCGCTTTAGAAAGGTCTTCAACTTCCATTTGGGTAGAATCATCTTCCCCCAAGCTCAGGATTTCCTTCCAGTTTGCAGCGCCGGTAATGTCATCAAATGTAAAAACGCCTTGCAGCGAAGGCACATTATGTTTGATTTTCATTACTTTATTTAATAGCTCTTTATCAGAAAGAAAGCAGTATTTGATTTCGGCATTATTAAAAATAAATTCATAATCTTCCGGAGATATGTTCGGATAGACGGGCACAGAAACTACACCGATCTGCGAGAGTCCTAGATCCATCACAGCCCATTCCGTACGCGAATTGGTGGTGATCAATGCAATCTTGTCACCAGGCTTGATACCTAATTTTAAAAGTCCCCGAGAAATCTTATTTCCCTGATTGATAAACTCCAAAGTGGAAGTTTTTTTCCATTCTCCCTGATACTTTGTAACAAACATATCGATTTTCGGAAGATTTTCCAGAGCATAATAAGGTATATCGAATAATCTTTTGATCGCCATAATTTTTTAAATATTTTAATAAATTTAAATATAGCATTTTTTTTATTGTAAAATCACAAATTAATAATGAAAAGTTATTTTTAGTTTAATATTCTTAAAACATTTGGGAAAAATAAATTGTATATCAGCGAGATTTTGATAATCTTTAAACTACCTTTTTCCTTATATTTTCAACTTCCGATGACTTAATTCTATATCTATTTTTAGATTTGGTTAAAAAGTGTAAATTTACGGCATATAATTATTAATTTTTATGGATTTTAATTTATCAGAAGAGCAGCTGATGATTCAGCAGGCAGCAAGAGATTTTGCGCAAAACGAATTATTACCGGAAGTCATTGAAAGAGACCGTGAGCAGAAATTCCCTGCAGAACAGGTAAAGAAAATGGGAGAAATGGGGCTTCTGGGAATGATGGTAGATCCAAAATACGGCGGTGCAGGTATGGACAGCGTTTCTTATGTATTGGCATTGGAGGAGATTGCGAAAATTGATGCTTCTGCAGCGGTTGTAATGTCTGTGAATAATTCTTTGGTATGTGCAGGTCTTGAAAAATTTGCTTCTGAAGAGCAAAAAGTAAAATATCTTACTCCTTTGGCAAGCGGCCAGGTTATTGGTGCTTTTGCGTTATCGGAGCCGGAAGCGGGTTCTGATGCTACTTCTCAAAAAACGACAGCAGAAGATAAAGGAGATTATTATTTGTTAAACGGAGTTAAAAACTGGATTACAAACGGAGGAACTGCTTCTTATTACATCGTAATCGCACAAACTGATCCCGAAAAAAGACATAAAGGAATCAATGCTTTCATCGTAGAAAGAGGTTGGGAAGGTTTTGAGATCGGGCCAAAAGAAGACAAATTGGGAATCAGAGGAAGTGACACGCATTCCTTGCTTTTCAATAATGTGAAGGTACCGAAAGAAAACAGAATTGGTGAAGACGGTTTCGGATTCAACTTTGCAATGGCGGTTTTGAATGGTGGTAGAATAGGTATCGCTTCGCAGGCTTTGGGAATCGCTTCCGGAGCTTACGAATTGGCACTTAAATATGCTAAAACAAGAAAAGCTTTCAAAACTGAAATTATCCATCATCAGGCAATCGCCTTCAAATTGGCGGATATGGCAACTCAGATTACGGCTGCAAGAATGCTTTGCTACAAAGCTGCTGTAGAAAAAGACGCCGGAAAAGATATTTCTGAAATCGGTGCAATGGCAAAATTATATGCTTCTCAGGTTGCAATGGATACGACAATCGAAGCGGTACAAATTCACGGTGGATACGGATATGTGAAAGAATATCATGTTGAAAGAATGATGCGTGACGCAAAGATCACTCAGATCTATGAAGGAACTTCCGAAATTCAGAGAATTGTGATTTCAAGAAGTATCGCAAAATAATTTATTTTAAACATCAAAACACTATTTATGAAAAAGTCTTTGTGGATCACTCTTGGTATAGTTTTACTGCTATTGGGAGTTTTGGTATGGTACAAGTTTTTCTTCGTTTTCGGGGAAGGCGTAAAATCCGGTTATCTGAATTATGCCATCAAAAAAGGATATGTTTTCAAAACTTATGAAGGCAAACTGATCCAAGAAGGCTTTGGAAGAGGAAAAACCGGTACGATTACAAGCTATGAATTCGAGTTTTCTGTTTCGGATCCTGAAATTTTCAAGCAACTGGAAATGAATAGTGGTAAAACTTTCGACCTTCATTACAAAGAATACAACGGAACTTTGCCATGGAGGGGAAATACAAAGTATGTTGTAGATAAAATAGTGAATATGAAATAATCAAAAGCCTTTCAGAGAATTTTCTGAAAGGCTTTTTTATTTAATTATTTGTGTTTTTAGCATTTTTCTTCTTGTAAAAATAATATCCGATTCCGGCAATTAAAAATAACGGCCAAAGAGGAAGTATAAATAAGAAAATAGAAGTAATGACATTCCAGCCGGAAGAAACTGCCGCAAGAGATTTTGTGCCGAAATTTTCAGGTTTGTCTTTTTGGGCAAATTCAGAATTGGTTCCGTAAAGAGTAATTTCGACGTCGCATAAAGTATTATTTATAAAATCTTCACCCGAAACTTCAATACCTTTATTCTCAACTTCACCAATATTGTAGCTCAGATCATCCATCAAATAATCAAATTTCTGAATAGGGATTTTCACTTTTAGATAAGCTATTTTTGTGTCATTATTGTTCAGGGAAATATTTTCACTTTTAATGAATCCATCATATTTCTTTACTTGTTCTTTTACAATTTCTTTAGCAGTTTCTGTATTGTTTACATTTAATTCCAAAATGCCTGTTTTGGTCATTTTATTTTTCTGAACTGATTCTTTTTGTTCATTTTTATCTTTATAAATGATTTTGGTTTCTTTGATGATTTTCGGAGCCGGTACATTTACTACAATTTTTTCGGATCTTTTCTCTGTGGAATCTTTCTTTTTAACTTTCGATTCCAGCTTCATGTCTGCTATTTTTTCAGATAACGAATCGATGCTTTTGGAGGTTGATTCAATTGTTTTATTTACCTCGCTTTTGGTATTTTCAAAGTCTTTTATTTTGATGCTTGCAGAATCGAAAACAGCTTCTACATTGTTACTGACAGAATTTATTCTTTCGTTGGTGTCAGCAACAGCACTGTCGACGGAATTAATAGCATTTTCTACTTGAGAAATCGATGCTTCTCCTTTTTTACACATGATAAAATTGCTTGATACAACAATGATTACGATCAGCTTTTTCATAAGATTATTTTTTGTTGAAGTAAAATTATGAAGTAAAATCAGCAATAAGTTTGTAAAAGGAATGTATTGTTTTGGTGTATTTTATTAATTTGAAAATCAGGTATTTGTAAATTATTTACAACAGTTTTACAATTATTTTAATGAAATGTTAAAAATGTTAAAAAAAATATTTTTTTAGGAATATAATAATATTTACATTTGCATATTAAGATTTTAATAATGAATTGTGCTTTTTTATTAGTATTTTCATTCTTTACTTACGCTATAAGTAGTTGTAGCAGCATGTCTGTGGAAAAAAATAAAATTAACAGACAATCATTAATGAATAAAGAAAATGACAGCACTGGTTTTTCAGAAGTAAGAAGACTGAATCATAAAATACAGTTGCCGGAATATAGTTTTCTCACGACATTCGATCAAACATTGACGCTTTACAGTCAGCTGGAAGATAAAAGATATTCACGTTCGGAGCCCATACCTGCACTTTTTGATAATGAGTTTTTCCTTGTTTTGAAACCAAAACTGAAAAAGCAACAATACGGAGATATTGAAATAATGAAGCTGCAAAAAAATGATGCTGTTTTAGATGTATATTATAAAGAAATAATTAATAGCGAATATTTAACAAATAAACAAAACAATCCTATCTTAATATTAAGGGTAAATGGAAAAGTGCCCTCAAAAGTAAACTTGATACACCAAAAATGAATATTAAATTGTAAAAAACTATGAAGAGAAAATTATTATTTCTGGCCATGCTGTTTGTTTTTTCGGCAGCAGGTCTTGCACAACAAAACTATTGGAAAAAAATCACTGTGAAATCCGACAGTGAAATCCGACAGAATAACGTCAGAATATCTGAATATGCTTTATTTTCGCTGAATACTGATGAAATTATAAGTCAGCTGAAAAATGCTCCCGACAGAACCAAATATCCTTCAGTAAAGGGAATTCTTTTGAATTTTCCTAATAGTGAAGAAGGTTTTGATGTTTATGAGGTTTACGAAGCATCTACAATGCATCCGGACCTTCAGAGCAGATATTCTGATATAAGATCTTATTTAGGATTTAAAAAAGGGGATAAGTCATCGATAATCAGATTTACTTTAGATCCATTTTTTGGGTTTAATGCAATGATGAGAAACGACAACGGAATTTTTTATATAGATTCTCACACAACAGATAATCAGGTTTATAAAATGTATGATAGGAAAAAAGCTTCATCATTAAGTCAGTTCCAATGTCTTGTTGAAGATGAATCTGAATTTAAACATTCTGAACCTACTTCCGCTAAAACTGTAGTTGACGGTCTTAATCGAAAATACAGACTTGCCATCACAACCACGATAGAATATACAGCTTATATTGCCCAGCAAGCGGGTGTAGGAACAGGTACAGATGCTCAGAAAAAAGCGGCTGTTCTTGCTGCTGTAAATTTAGTGGTTAATCGTCTTAATGAGGTTTTTGAGAAAGATGTTTCTGTTTCTTATCAGTTGATTGCAAATGCGGATGCCTTATTTTTTGTAAATACAGATACGTTTACTCCTACTAATGCTGGGCAGATGATTAATGAAAACCAAACCGTTACCAACAATATCATCGGAGTAAATAATTATGATATAGGTCATTTATTCTTTAAAGTTGATTTAGCAGCAAATAATAATGGATTAGCACAAACTCCAGCTATATGCCTTGATGGAAAGGCTAGAGGGGTTACAGGAAATACAGCACCTGTGGGAGATCCGTTTGTGATCGATTATGTAGCACACGAAATGGGTCACCAGTTTGGTGCAAACCACGTGCAAAATAACGGATGCAACCGAAATACACCAACGTCAGTAGAGCCGGGCAGTGCAAGTTCTATTATGGGATATGCAGGTATTTGTGCTCCGAATGTGCAGAATAATAGTGATCCTTATTTTAATGCAATCAGTGTCAACGAAATGTATCAAAGGTTAATAGCAGGGGCTACATCAAACTGCGGAAATAAATTGGCCATTAATAATACTGAACCATCTGCAAATGCAGGACCGGATAAAACGATTCCAAGAAGCACACCTTTTGTGTTGACGGGTACCGCGACCGATCCCAACAATGATGCACTTGCGTATTCTTGGGAACAGCAAGATATCGGTGCTGCAACGATGCCTCCGCAACCAACGAATGCGACAGGTCCGCTTTTCAGATCGATAAATCCAAGTACATCTCCGATGAGATATTTCCCTGAATTGCCAAAGATTGTTAATCCTAATCTTGCGAGTACGTGGGAGGTGCTTCCTTCTATTGCAAGAACACTTAATTTTTCCCTTCTTGTAAGAGACAATAATCCGCTTGGCGGACAAACAGGCAGAGATGACATAAGATTGACGGTGTCTGCTGCAGCAGGCCCGTTTATTGTAACATCACAAAATGCTCCGGGCATTGTTTGGACGCAAGGGCAATCTCAAATTATTACCTGGGATGTTGCCAATACAACCGCAGCGCCTGTAAGTACATCTAATGTTACAATATTGCTTTCCAAAGACGGAGGACTTACTTTTCCGACTGTTTTAGTGGCAAGTACTCCGAATGACGGTTCGCATGCTTTTGATGTGCCTTCAGGATTAGGAAATATTACCAATGCAAGGATTATGGTAAAGGCTGTTGACAATGTGTTTTTAAATGTAAACTCTCACAATTTCACAGTAAATTCTTCACAGGTTGTAGATCCTCCTCCGGTTACAGCTCCTGAACGTATAAGAGAAGGATTGCTGATTTACCCTGTTCCATCCAATGACGGATATGTTTATATTAAAGCTGATTTTGAGCCGTTCACTCCGCGTCGCCCATACGAAGTTACATATGAAATATATGCAATGGACGGAAAGCTGATCGTCCCAAAAAAGACACGCTATATCTTTGAGCAGCATCTTGAGAAAATTGATTTAAGAGATGTTCCTACAGAAGCTTACATGATTCATGTAACAATTGATGGAGAAAAAATTGTAAAAAAACTGCTTATGCTTCATAAGTAATTTTTAAAATAATTCAATAAAAAAACCGTTCAGCTGAACGGTTTTTTTATATTTTAAAAATTAGAATTAATTCTGTTTAAATTCACTTATAAAATGTAGTTTCACATTCGGGAATTTCTCTTGCGTCATGTGGATTGTGAATGACGAGTCTGCCAAAAATACCAACTGATTGTATTTGTCTCTGGCCAAGAATCGCTGTTTTAATCTTGCAAATTCTTTAAATTCTTCAGATTTTTCATCTGCTTCTACCCAACACGCTTTATGCATAGAAAGTGGCTCGTAACTACATTTTGCACCATATTCATGCTCAAGGCGATATTGAATAACTTCATATTGAAGCGCACCAACGGTTCCGATGATTTTTCTGTTGTTCATTTCAAGCGTAAATAATTGAGCAACACCTTCATCCATCAGCTGATCGATACCTTTTGCCAGTTGTTTTGCTTTCAACGGATCGTTATTATTGATGTATCTGAAATGTTCCGGTGAGAAGCTCGGAATTCCTTTAAAGCTCAGTTTTTCTCCGCCTGTCAAAGTATCACCAATTCGGAAGCTTCCCGTATCATGAAGTCCGACAATATCTCCCGGAAAACTTTCGTCTACAACTTCTTTTTTATCTGCAAAGAAAGCGTTTGGAGAAGAGAATTTCATTTTTTTACCTTCTCTTACCAACAGATAATTTTCGTTTCTTTTAAATGTTCCTGAAACAATTTTTACGAAAGCAAGTCTGTCTCTGTGTTTCGGATCCATATTGGCGTGGATCTTGAAAACGAAACCTGTAAATGCGGGTTCTTCAGGCTTTACCAATCTTGTTTCGCTTTCTTTTGGCTGCGGCATTGGCGCGATATCAATGAAAGCATCCAGCAATTCGCGTACTCCAAAATTATTTAAAGCCGAACCAAAGAAAACCGGCTGCAAATCACCATTCATATAATCTTCACGATTAAATTCGGGATAAACAGATTGAATCAATTCCAATTCTTCTCTTAAAGTTTTTGCTGCTTTTTCACCGATAACTTCGTCGATTGTTGGGTCATTGATGTCATCAAATTTGATGGCTTCACCAACTTTCTGCTTTTTCTCTTCTAAAAATAACTGAATATTGTTTTCCCAGATATTATAAATTCCCTGAAAATCTGCGCCCATTCCGATTGGAAGGGAAAGCGGAACAACACTTAATCCTAATTTCTGCTCAACTTCATCCAACAAATCAAAAGCATCTTTTCCTTCACGATCCAGTTTATTGATAAAAACAAGCATCGGAATGTTTCTCATTCTACAAACCTGCACCAACTTTTCTGTTTGTTCCTCAACCCCTTTTGCAACGTCGATTACAACAATTACAGAATCAACAGCCGTTAAAGTTCTATAAGTATCTTCAGCAAAATCTTTGTGACCCGGCGTATCTAAAATATTGATTTTATGATTTCGATATTCAAAAGCCAATACGGAAGTTGCAACGGAAATTCCTCTTTGTCTTTCAATTTCCATGAAATCGGAAGTAGCTCCTTTTTTTATTTTGTTCGATTTTACAGCGCCCGCTTCCTGAATTGCACCTCCGAAAAGCAACAGCTTTTCCGTCAAAGTGGTTTTTCCGGCATCGGGGTGAGAGATAATCCCAAAGGTTTTTCTTCTCTCTATTTCTTTGATTAAGTCTGACATATTGTATTTTGAAGTTGCAAAAATCGTCATTTTTAATGGAATTAGAAAATCAATTTAAAATGGCTTAAAATTTAAAGTTTAATGATTAGAGTTTATGATATAAAATTTAACAATTCACAATAAAAATTCACGATTAACAATTGACAATTCACTTCCAATAATTTCCTTTAAATACTTATCTTTGTTTCTATAAAATTGTAGAAAAAATATGGAAAACAGCAGATATCCGAAGTTTACCTTTACATGGCTTGGCGGAATTATTTTATTAGGCGGTTTTGTTGTCGGATCAATGCTTGTCGGTTTTTTCAATGTTTTTTGGATGTTTGTTTTTAGAGAAAATCTTCAATATAAAGATTGGTTTTTGATGGTTTCTAATGCAGTTGTGTTTCTTACTTCAATTGCGTTTTTCGATTTCTTTGTTGTACGGCCAACCACTAAAAGGAAATTGAATTTCAACTTTTCACCCACCAATTTTTACACTTATCTGCTTATTTTCCCAATGATGCTGGGCATGATGTTCATTGGAGAATTTGTCACTTCTCAGATTCCGATTACAGGACCTTTTTTCGGGAAATATTATGATTTTTTTACTGATTTGATGAGCCAGTTAACGGATAATCCCATTGTAATGATCATAACGGCAGTTATTATGGCGCCAATTTTTGAAGAAATTATTTTTAGAGGAATCATTCAGAAAGGATTAATAAATAAAGGAGTAAAACCTTGGAAAGCGATTGTGTTTGCATCAATTATTTTTGGTTTGGTGCACGGGAATCCTTGGCAGTTTGTCGGAGCGGTTTTATTGGGCTGCGTTTTGGGCTTGGTTTATTATAAAACCAAATCCCTGCTTTTGCCAATGCTTTTGCATGCTTTCAATAATCTGTGTTCATCAATTTTAATATTTTATACAAAAAATGAAAGTTTTTCAGAGGCCTTCAAAGTTTCTGAATGGATAATATTGTCAATAGGAATTGTACTTTTTTCTTTGTTTTATTATTTATTTACGACAAAATATAAAGTACATTATGCCGAAATTTAAAGCTAAACTCATTTGTGTTTAGATAAAATAAAAAAATAAAATTAGAAATGGAAATATTAGTTGCAACCCACAACGAACATAAAAAAGAAGAAATTCAGCAGATTTTAGGAAATGATTTTGTTATAAAAAGCCTTACCGATTACAATATTCATGAGGAAATTGTGGAAGACGGAGATTCTTTCAATGCCAATGCATTAATTAAGGCTAAATATTGCTTCGAAAAAACAGGGATTCCAAGTTTGGGTGACGACAGCGGTTTGGTGGTTGAATCTTTAGACGGAAGGCCCGGGATTTTTTCTGCACGATATGCCGGAGATCACGATTTTGCTAAAAATATTGAAAAGGTTTTAAGCGAAATGGAAGGAATAGAAAACAGAAAAGCTTATTTCATCACGGTTTTATGTTATTATGATACAAATGGAGCCCAGTATTTTGACGGAAGAGTTCATGGAAATTTATTAACTGAAAATAAAGGCTTCAAAGGTTTTGGTTATGATCCGATTTTCGTTCCAGAAGGTTATGACAACACTTTTGCAGAAATGAATCCTGAAGACAAAAACAAAATCAGCCACCGAAAGCAGGCTTTGGATTTGTTTTTGGATTATCTGAAAGTAAAAGAATAATTTAGGCGAATGTTTTAGTTTGAGATCATCTTAACCTTAACCTAAATCCGTACATTTACCCCAATAAACTATTGATTTGAGTACTTATTTAACGATATTAGGCTTTAATTCAGCAATTCCTACCATCAATACATCACCAACTTCTCAGCTTCTTGAGATGGAAGAAAGATGCTTTCTTATCGATTGTGGTGAAGGTACGCAGGTGCAGCTGAGAAAAGCAAAAGCAAGATTTTCAAAAATCAATCATATATTTATTTCACATCTTCATGGCGATCATTGCTTTGGTTTGCCTGGCCTTATTGCGTCTTTTCGATTGCTCGGCAGAGAAGTTCCGTTGCATGTTTACGGACCGAAAGGGATAAAAAAAATGCTTGAAACTATTTTTACCATTACCGAAACTCATCGCGGCTTTGAGGTGGTTTATCATGAGCTGGATAAAGATTATTCCGAAAAAATATATGAAGACAGCAGGGTAGAAGTCTCTACAATTCCTTTGAATCATAGAATTTACTGCAACGGATATCTTTTTAAAGAAAAAACAAAAGAAAGGCATCTCAATATGAAAGAGATTTCTAAATATAATGAGATTGAAACTTGTGATTATCATAATCTTAAAGCAGGAAAAGATTTCACTTTGAGTGATGGTTATGTTCTTAAAAACGAAATCTTAACCATAGAGCCTACACCATCGGTTTCGTATGCGTTTTGCAGTGACACAAGGTATTTGGAAAATATAATTCCGATCGTGAAAAATGTCACGGTAATGTATCATGAATCTACATTTTTGCATGATCTGAAAGAAATGGCGGATTATACAGGGCATTCAACGGCTTTGGAAGCGGCAACTATTGCGCAAAAGGCTCAAGTCGGAAAATTGATTTTAGGTCACTTTTCCAACAGATATGGCGATTTGACAGTTTTTACAGATGAAGCGCGAAATGTTTTCCCGAATACTTTTTTACCAAAAGCTTTGGAAGTTGTGAAAATTTAAAATGATATGCTGAATTTTGAAGAATTAAGAGATTTTCTGAACGAAAAAGCCGATCTTTACAACAATCCGGAATTTATACAACACGATCCGGTTCAGATTCCGCATCGTTTTTCTTTACAGCAGGATATTGAAATTGCAGGCTTTCTGGCGGCTACAATATCTTGGGGAAACAGAAAATCAATCATCAAATCGGCAGAAAAAATGCTTGATATCATGGGAAATTCTCCTTATGATTTTGTAATGAATTTTTCTGAAAATGATCTCAAATCAATTGAAGGGAAAAGTATTCACAGAACTTTCAACGGAGAAGATTTTATCTATTTCATAAGGCAATTTAACAGGATTTATAAAAAAAACGAAAGCTTAGAAAATTTATTTATAATTAATAATTCTGAAAACAATTTTTATCATGCTATCGAAAGATTCAGGGCTCAATTTTTGCAAGTTGACAAGCATAGAAGCCACAAGCACGTAAGCTCGCCTTACAAAAATTCTTCGGCAAAAAGGATCATTATGTTTTTGCGCTGGATGATACGGAATGATAATCGTGGCGTAGATTTTGGAATTTGGCAAGATATAGATCCGAAACATTTATCAATACCTTTGGACGTGCATACAGGAAATATTTCAAGAAAATTGGGCTTGATTTCAAGAACACAAAATGACTGGAAAACCGTTGAAGAACTGGATGCCATAATCAGAAAACTAGACGAAAAAGATCCCGCCAAATATGATTTTGCACTTTTTGGATTGGGCGTTACAAAAGAATTATTTTAAACACAAAAACGATGGAAAAATCACACGAGAAAATTGAATTTTTAGAAAAAATAGCCAACGGAATTACATGGTGGATTGGCTCCATACCTTCACTTATTGCCCATACTTTGTTTTTTACCATATCCTTTCTGCTTCCTGCGCTAGGTATTGTAGAATTTGACAAAATGCTGCTTATCCTTACAACCGTTGTTTCTTTGGAAGCTATTTACCTAGCCATTTTTATCCAGATGTCTGTGAATAAAAGCCATGAAAAAATTGAAGATATTCAGGAAGATATCGAAGAAATAAGCGAAGATATTGAAGACATTCAGGAAGATATTGAAGAGATCAGCGAAGACCTGGAAGAGATAAGTGAAGACCTAGAAGAAATTACAGAAGATATTGAAGATATTCAGGAAGATATTGAAGAGATCAATGAAGAAGAGGAAGAAGAAGATCATAACGAAAGAGCAAAAAACACCATTTTAAAAAGTAATGTAAGCAACAATACCAACGAAATAATTACTTTAAAAGATAAGATTTCGGAGCTTCAAAAAATGATTGATGAATTGCGAAAAGAATAATTTTCGCTTAAAAAAGCAAACAAATAATATATTATCTTAACGCATATTAAATATATGTTACTAACTTTTAAATGATTTTGCAAAATTTTAAGGTTTTAGAATTTTTTTTGTTATTTTTGGACAAACAATAACAAAATGTTAAATTATAGATTGAAAAATTACTTTAAGGTTAGTTTTGTTCTGCTTTTATTATTCGGTGTTTTTTCTAATGCTCAGCAAACAAGACCTCCTGCAAAAGAAAAAATCCCTGTTAATGCCAAGGCAGGAGATTATATTGACGTAAATGTGGCACCTTATCCCGAAAGCAATTATACTCCTACACAGCTCGTTACCGATGTATTGGTGGGGAATTCTGCAGGTTGTGGCATACCCAACATTTCAAACGTTACTGTTAGTCCAAACCAGCTTGTCACTAATGACAACAGGTTTTGGGGATACTTTAATAAAGCAACTTCAAATTTTCCTTTTCAGGAAGGAATTGTTTTGACAACAGGTTTTGCAAGAAAAGCCGGAAATGTTGCTGAAGGTCTTACTTTGAGTGACGGCAACGGCGGAGGAAGCGATGCCGATCTTATAGCTGCTATTGGGGTAACAACACAGATCAATAATGCGGCTGTTTTAGAATTTGATTTTGTGGCGTCAAGCAGTACGATGAAGTTTAATTATATTTTTGCTTCTGAAGAATATGAAGGCAATTATCCGTGTCCTCCATTACAATATGACGATGCTTTTGCCTTGTTGCTAAAGCCTAATACACCAGGTTCCACTTACACGAATTTAGCAATTTTGCCGGCTGGTGCAGGACCGGTATCTGTTCCGAATATTTTACCGGGAAGCTTTTCTTGTGGTCCTATTAATGCGCAATATTTCGGTTCCTTATCACCCAATGCTACCAATTATAACGGTATTACGGCAGCACTTACTGCAGAAGCTACTGTAGTTCCCGGGCAATCTTATCACATCAAAATGGTAGTTGCGGATGCTCGTGATAGCAGCTACGGTTCTGCTGTATTTTTAGAAGCAGGATCTTTTGATATTGGAATCAGTATTGTTGATGATGCAGGTAACCCTTTACCTGAAACCATCAATATGTGTGATAATACACCGCGGATTCTGAAAGCTCAGGTTGCAGCAATTCCGGGTATGACATTTCAATGGTATAAAGATGGTGTAGCAATTCCCGGAGCCACAAATATATCATATACTGCGACTTCGGCGGGAGTTTATACAGTTAAAGTTGTTGTACCTGGAGGCAATTGTCCTGCTGAAGCAACAATTACAATCATTGGCGGTACAAGTCCGGTGGCTCAAAATGCCACTTTAAAATTATGTACTACACCAAGCATTAGCACATTTGATTTAAATTTAGCAAAACCTTCTATCAGTACAAGTGCTGGTGCCGTGTTTAAGTTTTATGTAAACCAGGCAGATGCAGTAGCGCAGAATAATAACTTTATTACTACTCCGAATATGTATAATGGCGCAGATGGCCAGGTTTTACATGTTGTGGTTTCCAATGGTGGATTTTGTAGTAAACTAGTTACTTTAACTTTAAAGAAAGAGGCTACACCTATTGCTCAGCTTACAGCTTCAGAATTAAAAATATGCGCAGGAGAATCTGTTACTTTAACCGCTTCAGGAGGAGTTACCTATCAATGGAGTGATTTTTCCGGAACAGGTGCCGTTCGCACAGTTTCTCCTACGCAAACTACCACATACACTGTTTATGCTATCGGTGCACAAGGATGTAAATCTTTGCAGCCGGTGTCGATAGTTGTCGAAGTAGTTCCTGCAATCGTATCTGATCTTAAAGGCGGAATGATTTGTGAAGGTGACCGAATTACTTTAGATGCAGGTGCCGGGCCGAATTATACTTATTCTTGGAATACCAACGCAACAACGCAAACGATCTCTGTTGATACACCTGGTACATACACGGTTACGATCAGTAATGGCGTATGTTCCAAAGTATTCACAACGCAAGTGATTCAGGCAGTTATTCCTGAAATTATAAATGTAGATTACGATGATAATGGCACAATGATTATTACGGCGAGTAACCCGAGCAACGGAATTTTAGAATATTCAATAGATAATGGAGTGACATGGCAGTCTTCAAATGTTTTTGGAAATGTTCCTAAAAATATTGTCGTGCCGATAAGAGTACGAGTTAAAAATACAAGCTGCGTAGGATTTTTAGAATATTTTACGTTTGTAATGAAAAATGTAATTACTCCAAATGGTGATAATGTAAATGATATGATTGACTTCAGAGGAGTAAGTGATCTTAAAAACTTCCAGGCAGTTATTTCAGACCGTTACGGAAGAGCTGTATTTAAAGCTGAGAAAATCAGACCGTATTGGGATGGCTATTTCCAAGGCAAAAAGTTGCCGACAGCCTCATATTGGTATCAGGTAACATTTGAAGATCCTGCAAGTAAGAAGCTTACGGTAAAAACAGGATGGATTTTACTTAAAAACTTTGAATAAACAACTAAATAAAAAGACCGATAATTTTATCGGTCTTTTTATTTAGTTGCAAGCTATAATGTTTTTCTTATTATTTTCGGAACGACTTTCTAATTATCTGTACTGTTTATTAATGTAAAGAATAAATGTTACGAGTATTCTAATTTGAATATAAAAATAATATTTAAATATAAAATGAAAATAAAATTGTATTATAATAATATAAATAATGCTGAATTAAATTTAAATCAAAAAAAATAGTATTTTTGTTAAAAATAATACAAAATGTTAAATAAAAGTGCAGGAAGTTTATTTTTGGCTTTGTTTTTAGTTCTGTCTGCAAATTTTGCTTTTTCTCAAGTAAGAGAAAGAGGTAAAAGCATACAGAAACCTTCTTCTCAGACAATGAAAGCAGGTAACTTTATAGATGTAAATACACCCGCTTATCCCGAATCTTCTTACAGTATAACGCAGTTGGTGAAAGACGTTCTTATTGCCGGCGGATCCGCATGTTCTACTGCAAATGTAAGTAATGTGGTTGTGTCGCCGAATTTAGCAGTGGGCAACCAAAACAGAACCTGGGGTTTTTTCAATAAAGGAACTACAAACTTTCCCTTTGCAAAAGGAATTGTACTTACAACAGGACATGTACGAAAAGCAGGAAATACTTTTCAGGCTGCAGAATTAAGTGACGGTGTACCCGTGCAAGGAGATGTAGATTTAGCTGCGGCTCTTGGTATATCAAATGCAGATTTAAGAGATGCTTCTTATATAGAATTTGATTTTGTACCGAGTGCTACACAAGTTACTTTTAGATATTTGTTTGCTTCGGAAGAATATGAAGGTAATTATCCCTGTACGATTGGAGATGGATTTGCTTTACTCTTAAAAAAAGTAGGGGATCCTAATTATACAAACTTAGCAGTTTTGCCAAACGGTAATGCAGTAAGTGTTAAGACAATTCATCCCGCAACCGAATTTGATGGTTCGCCACTTTCATGCGGTCCATCAAATCCTACTTTTTTTGGAGGATATAACAATGCTGCTATCGAAACAAATTTTAGCGGGCGAACAGTACCTTTAACAGCTAGTGCTACTGTAATACCGGGAGAAACGTATCATTTTAAAATGGTTTTGGCAGATTTTCAGGATGCGGCTTATGATTCCGGAGTATTTTTAGAAGCCGGTTCTTTTGATATTGGGGTTCAGATTTTAGGACCTGCAGGTGTTCAGCTTCCTGCTTCAATTAATGTATGTGATAATGCTCCACAAACTTTTACGGCTTCGGTTCAGATTCCTAATGCTACTTATCAATGGTTTTTAGGAGGAAATCCGATTCCGGGAGCAACGAATCCTTCTTATACCGCAACACAGCCTGGAGTTTATACTGTTGAAGTTACAATTCCGGGGAATTCATGTCCCGGTACAGCCAGCATAACAATTGTGGGCGGAACTTCACCTACTGTACAGAATGCTACTTTAACGAGCTGTTACGCAGCAGGAAATGTTATATTTAATTTAACATCTGCAGAAGGCTCAATAAGCACAACTCCGGGAGTTACATTTTCTTATTACATAAATCAGGCAGATGCCAACGCCGGGAATGGTAATGTAATTGCAACACCAACTGCTTTCTCAAGTGCAGGGAATCAAACAATTTATGTTTTAGTAAAGAGCGGATTCTGTTCCAGAGTTGCAGAATTACAGCTTGTAAAAGCAGCAGAAATCACAGTAACAATTGCAAATCCTGCTGTACTTACCTGTACGAATTCTCAAATTACATTAGATGCTTCAGCTTCTGTGTATCCGACAGGTTCAACTTTTAATTGGACTACAACAGGCGGGAATATTGTTTCCGGAGGAACCACTTTAAATCCTGTCATAAATGCGCCTGGAACCTATACTTTAACAATTTCAAATACTTTTCCGGGTAATGTAACCTGTACAAATACTGCAAATGTAACAGTTACAGGTAATAGCACTCCGCCAAATACGGGACTTACAGCGAGTAAGATTCTTATCTGTTCTGGTGACACTGTTACTCTAACGGCGACTGGCGGAGCAACATATAACTGGACAGGTCTTACCGGAAACGGCGCGACCCAAACAGTTAGCCCAAGCGCAACTACAACTTATACGGTAACAGCGGTAGGCGCAAACGGATGTGTATCAACAACGTCGGCGTCAATTACCATTGAAGTTTCACAACCTTTTACAACACAAAATGCCAGCCTTTTAGAGTGTTATCAGCAAGGCGGTAATATAACTTATGATCTTACATCAGCAGAAGGTCAGATGACAACAGCAACAGGAGTCACATTTACTTATTATGTGAATCAGGCTGATGCCAATGCAGGAAATGCAAATAATATTGCTGTGACTACAGCCTATCAAAGTGCAGGAAATCAAACAATATATGTGTCAATAAGTAACGGTGGTTGTAGATATGTTGTTACATTGGATTTATTAACAACAGCGGTGACGAACTTGGTTATAGCTGCGCCTCAGGTAATTACATGTGCTACACCTCAAATAAATTTGGATGCTTCTGCGTCCGTAATCCCGGCAGGCTCTACAATTGTGTGGACAACAGCAGGGGGAAATATTGTTGCCGGAGCAAATACTCTTACACCTACTGTAAATTCCGATGGAACTTATACTTTGACTGTAACGAATGTGACACAGCCCGGAAATTTAACTTGTACATTTACTGCAAATGTAAATGTAGTTGAAGACAAAGTTTTACCTGTAACAGGAGTAACTTCCTCTGTGGCTCAGATTTGTCCGGGAGAATCTGTTACTTTAACTGCTACAGGCGGAGCAACATATAATTGGCCGGGCTTACCTGGTACGGGTAATGTTCAGGTGGTTTCACCAGTCGTTACCACTACATATACTGTTGTAGCAATTGGTGCTAATGGATGTGTTTCTGCGGCGCCGGCTACAATAACGATTATTGTTGGACCTCCAATCGCAACACTGGCCGCTTCAAAACTTAAAATTTGTGCAGGTGAATCTGTGACATTAACTGCAGGTGGAGGCTTTACTTACAACTGGGTTGGATTGCCAGGAAACGGAAATACACAAATTGTTTCGCCAACAGCTACTACAACTTATTCGGTATTTGCATTAGGAGGTAACGGATGTGTTTCCAATATACCGGCTACTGTAAAGATTGAGGTTGTCCCTGCAATTGTTTCAACTCTGGAAGATGTATATGTTTGTGCGGGAGATACTGGAATTTTGGATGCAGGTGCCGGACCGAATTATACATATCTGTGGAGCACTGGTGCAATTACACAAACTATTTCTACAAATGTTCCGGGGTCTTATTCTGTAACGATCAGCAATGGAACTTGTTCGAAAGTGTTTACGGCTCAGTTGCTTAATCCGGATCTTCCTCAGTTTACAAACGTAGCGTATGAAAATAATGTTCTTACCATTACTGCTACAAACCCTACGGGAGGTACTTTGGAATATTCTATTGACGGAGGCCTTACTTGGCAGCCATCAAATATTTTTTATAATGTACAACAAAATAATAATTACAATCTTTTAGTAAGAGCAAAAGATGCAGATTGTAGCACGTCATTAGAATATTTTACGTTTGTTGTAAATAATGCTATCACTCCAAATAGTGACGGGTTGAATGATTTTATAGATTTTAGCGGAATAAGTAAGTATAAAAACTTCGCTGCATCAATTTTTGACAGATATGGTTCAGAGTTATTTAAAGCAGATAAATCAAATGTAATTTGGAACGGATCTTTAAAAGGTATAAATCTGCCTACCGCAACTTATTGGTATAGAGTGCAGTGGGAGAATCCTGCAAGTAAAAAGCTTGAACTAAGATCAGGTTGGATTTTACTTAAAAATAGAAATTAACTTAAAAATATTTATTAAATTAAGACTGCTTCACTTTGTGAGGCAGTCTTAATTTTTTGTATAAAATAATATAGTTATTTATGCTGTTTTTATAAAAATAAATTAAATTTGTTGAAACAAAATTATTATGAAGAGATATATACTGCTGTTTTCGCTATTTCTTATTTCACAAAATATTTATTCTCAAATAGCAAGGTCTCAGCCAAAAAATAACATTCCTTTAAATGCAAAAGCAGGAGATTATATTGATGTAAATGTGGCTCCTTACCCCGAGAGCAATTACACACCCACACAATTGGTTACCGATGTATTGGTAGGAACTTCCGGCTCGTGCGGAACTCCTAATATTTCTAATGTGACCATTACTCCCAATCAAGCAGTTACTGATGCCAATCGGTTTTGGGGTTATTTTAATAAAGGGACTACAAATTTTCCCTTTGCGGAAGGGATTGTTTTAACAACAGGTTATGCGCAAGAAGCAGGTAACAATGAGATTGTTGATGTGCTTTTAGGAAGTACAGGAACAATGTCCGACCCGGATTTGGTAGCCGCTATTGGTACTACACAACAGCTTTTTGATGCTGTGGTTTTAGAATTTGATTTCGTACCAACAAGTTCTCAGATGAAGTTTAATTATATTTTTGCTTCTGAAGAATATACAGGAGGATATCCTTGTTTGAATTATGATGATGCATTTGCATTGTTATTGAAACCTGTGGGTGGAACTTATCAGAATTTAGCTATCCTGCCTGGTGGTGCAGGACCGGTTTCCGCTACTAATATTGTTCCTCAAAATCCGTTGTTTTCATGCGGTCCGATTAATGCACAGTATTTTGGCTCTCTGCCGCCTAATCAGGTCAACTATTTCGGAAGAACGATACCATTGACAGCTCAGGCAACTGTAATACCCGGTCAAACTTATCATATAAAAATGGTACTTGCTGATGCAAGAGATGGCAGCTATGATTCGGCAGTTTTCTTAGAAGCCGGTTCTTTTGATATTGGTGTAAATTTATTGGATCCTTCGGGAGCTCAATTACCGCCGGAAATAAATGTATGTGATAATGTCCCACAAGTAATCACGGCTTCCACCAGCGGACCAGGTTTGTTATATCAATGGTTTCTGAACGGAGCTCCGATACCGGGAGCTACCACAAATACAATCACTGCGGTACAGCCTGGTAATTATATGATTGAAGTAAGTGTTCCCGGAAATCCATGTCCCGGTAAAGCATCAATTAAAATCAATGGCGGAACGACGCCGGTCGCTCAGGATGCAACATTTCTTCTTTGCAGCACACCCGATATTACAACTTTTGATTTAAATAATGCTAAGCCTTCAATCAGCCCAACACCAAATGCTACTTTCCGTTTTTATGAAAATCTTGTAGATGCACAGGCGCAAAATAATAGCTTTATTCCAAATCCTGCGAACTACAACGGAGCAGACGGACAGATTTTATATGTAGTTGTTTCGGACGGAGGTTTTTGTAGTAAACTTATTGAGCTTACTTTACAAAAAGAAGTTACTCCTATTGCTGATGTTTCTTCATCAAAAATTAGGGTTTGCGCCGGAGAATCTGTTACTCTTACAGCCAGTGGAGGAGTTACTTATCTTTGGGATAATTTCCCGGGAACAGGCAATACACAAACAGTAACGGTAAATCAGACAACAACATTTTCTGTATATGCAATAGGAACAAAAGGATGTAAATCTTTGTTGCCGGCCACGGTAACTGTAGAAGTTGTTCCGGCAATTACTTCACCTTTGTTGGATGTCGAAATGTGTATCGGAGACAGCATAATCCTCGATGCAGGAGCCGGAAACAATTATTCTTATGAATGGAATACAGGTGCTACAACTCAAACTATTGTTGCAGATCAATTAGGAATCTACAGCGTAATTATTGATAACGGAATCTGTGAAAAAGAGTTTGAAGTAAAAGTACAGGCGGCGGCATCGCCATATTTCACACATATAAGTTATGAAAATAATACATTAACTGCCACTGCGGCCAATCCTACCATTAATAATATTCCGGGGACTTTAGAATATTCTATCGACGGAATCAACTGGCAAGATTCTAATGTGTTTCCAAATTTATTGAATAATACCAATTATAATATTCAGGTAAGAATTAAAGGAACAAGCTGTATAGGATTTGTTGAGTTTTTCACAGTAGCCATCAACAATGTCATCACACCAAATAATGACGGCGTCAATGATGTTATCGACCTTACTGCTTTAGGCGATTTTAATAATTTTACAGGGTCAGTTTATGACAGATACGGTGTTGAAGTGTTCAGATTCACGAAAGAAACTCCTATTTGGGACGGAACTGTAGGAGGGAAAAAGTTACCAACCGCTACGTATTGGTATAAATTCAACTTCCAATATAAAAAGTCTAAAACAGAATTAAGCAGATCCGGCTGGATTATGCTGAAAAACAGAGACTGATTTTAGAGTTTATTAATAGAAAAAGCCTTTCAATATATTGAAAGGCTTTTTGTTATTACTGATTTTGTTTCCAAAGTATTGTAAATGAAATAAAATCATGAACACTTAATTCTTCCGCTCGTTTATCCATAAATTCATGAGATTTCAAAGCTTCGGGAATATTTAATACTTTTAAAGCGTTAGACAGTTTCTTTCTTCTTTGATTAAATCCTGCTTTTACAATTTGTTTAAAAAGCACTTCATTTCCTGCCAAACCTTCTTTGGGATTTCTTGTCAGGCTGATAACACCTGATTTCACCTTTGGTGGCGGATTGAAGACATTTTCATGAACTGTAAACAAGTATTTTACATCGTAATATGCCTGCACAAGCACAGAAAGTATCCCATAATCTTTGGTTCTGGGTACGGCGGCCGTTCTTTCCGCCACTTCCTTTTGAAACATTCCTACCATTTCCGGAACCAACTGGTAATAATCTATAATTTTAAATAAAATCTGCGAAGAAATATTATAAGGAAAATTACCGATAATAGCAATCTGCTCATTATTTATAAAGCTAAAATCCTGTTTTAGAAAGTCACCTACAAAAGTTTCTTCAGTTGCTTTTGAATAGTTTTTTTTCAGATATTCGATCGATTCGTTATCAATTTCTGCAAGATAGATTTTTTGCTCTTTTTCAAGAAGATATTTAGTAAGCACGCCCATTCCTGGTCCCACTTCCATGATGTTGCCGTAGTTTTCGAAGCTTAAGCCTTCTACAATTTTTCTTGCGATGTTTTCATCTGTCAAAAAGTGCTGACCGAGATGTTTTTTTGCTTTTACACTCAAAGTTTTTTATGATTTTGTTAACAATGATTTTCTAATATTCGTCCCAAATTTCGGAAGATTTTTTCTAATTTAGCCAAAAATTCTAATATTAATGGCTAAATCTGTAGAAGAGTTCAATAAAAAAAGGCTTCGGTCGAGTAATATCACAGTTGTGATCAGTATTGCCTTAGTGTTATTTTTGTTGGGGCTTATGGGGCTTATTCTGATTAATGCTCAAAAATATTCTGATTATATTAAAGAGCAATTGGTTGTCAATGCTTATTATGATGAAAATTATGATGCAAAAGATTCCCTGAAAATAGCAAAGCTCGAAGAAGAAACTTTCAAAAAATTGCAGACTTTGGCTCCTGTAAAAAAAGCTACTTACATTTCCAGAGAAAACGCAGCCAAAGAAGCTAAAAAAAGTATGGGGATCGATAGCGATGCGCTTTTCGAAGAGAATATTTTTCCCTCATCTGTAGAAATAGCCCTAAAACCGGAATACGTAGATCCTGTAAAAATTGATGAAGCTATAAAGATTATAAAATCTGTACCCGGAATTGTAGATGTCAAAAACGACAGTACATTAATGGTTGACGTGTATAATAATCTAAATAGAATATTGAAATGGATTTTAGGTTTTTCAGTTTTATTTTTAGTTTTAGCGGTTGTCTTAATTAATAATTCGATACGTTTAAAAATTTTCTCAAAAAGATTTATTATTAAAACCATGCAATTGGTTGGAGCAAAAAGACGTTTTATTCTAAAGCCTTTTATTATAGAAGCCGTTATTTTGGGTGCTATTGGCTCAGTTATAGGACTATTTGCGTTATTTGGTGTATGGTATTATTTTACAAGCCAGATTGGGTCGGCATTTGTGCAGGATAATCAACAGTATTTCTGGCTGGTAGTTTTAATTTTGGGAGTTGGTATTTTCATCTCTGTATTAAGTACAATCATCGCAACATGGAGATTCTTAAGATCAAATGTTGACGATTTATATTATTCTTAAATAATGAGCAAAAAAACGCATAAATTTTCCGCATCAGATTTTGGTAAGGAAACAGAAGTTCCAAAAGAAAACAGTTTCTATTTTGGAAAGCAAAATTACAAATGGATGTTGATCGGGTTGGCATGTATCGTAATCGGTTTTCTTCTAATGATGGGGCCTGACGCTAATACAGTAAACGGTAAATATGATCCGAATTCCTGGAACAACGATATTTTTTCGATCAGAAGAATCAGAATTGCACCTTTGCTTATCGTGATTGGTTTCGCAATTGAAGTGTATGCGATTTTGAAAAGAAAATAAATATTTTTTACAAATAAGATTTAAGAATTAAAAGATTTGAATATTAATTTGAATCTTTTAATTTTTCCTGAATATTTCAATTTTTTAATTAATTTAAATGGATTTAATCAAAGCAATAATCATTGCTATTGTAGAAGGACTTACAGAATATTTACCGATTTCGTCAACCGCACACATGGGTTTTGCTGCCAGCTTGATGGGGCTTGAAGATGAAGAATTTCTAAAAATGTTTCAGGTTTCTATTCAGTTTGGGGCTATTTTATCAGTAGTTGTAGCGTATTGGAAAAAATTCTTTGATCTGAAAAATCTTCAATTTTACTTCAAACTCGGATTTGCTGTGATACCGGCTTTAGTTTTAGGATATATACTTGATGATAGAATAGAAGCTGTTTTAGGAAATCAGATTGCAATTTCATCAGTTTTGGTTTTGGGTGGTATTGTTTTATTGTTTGCAGATAAATGGTTTAAAAATCCTGTTGTGCATGACGAAAAAGAGCTTTCCATAAAAAAAGCAGTTATTATAGGTTTTTGGCAATGTCTTGCGATGATGCCCGGAACGAGCAGAAGTGCAGCTTCAATTATCGGAGGAATGACGCAGGGCCTTACAAGAAATGCTGCCGCTGAGTTTTCCTTTTTTCTGGCTGTGCCTACAATGTTAGCAGTTACCGTTTATTCCGTTTTTTTTAAAACTTGGGGGAAAGAAACCGCTAATCCTCAAAAAGGATACGAAATGATATTTTCTTCGCAAGATCACATTATGATTTTTGTTGTAGGAAATATTGTTGCTTTTATCGTTGCATTGATTGCTATTAAAGCTTTCATCGGCGTTCTTAATAAATACGGATTCAAGCCTTGGGGCTGGTACAGGATAATTGTAGGAATTGCTTTGCTGATTTATTTTTATTGGTTTAAATAAACTGAAATTGCTCATTACCAATTAATTATACTCATTAATGAATGCTGAAGAACTACAATCAGGTTACATATTTCTTTTAGACAAGCCTCTCGACTGGACTTCTTTTCAGGCGGTGAATAAAATGAAATATAAGCTCAAAAGAGAATTTAATCTTCCTAAAAACTTTAAAATAGGTCACGCCGGAACTTTAGATCCTCGTGCGACAGGTCTTTTGATTGTCTGCTGCGGAAAATTCACAAAGAAAATCCCCGAAATACAAGATGCTCCGAAAGAGTATTGGACAGAAATAAAATTAGGCGTTCAGACCGAATCTTACGATACCGAAAAGCCGGAAATCCTTCATCAGGATATTTCTCACATTACAAAAGAAAATATTACTGAAGCATTAGACAAATTTTTAGGAGAAATTGAACAAAAGCCACCTGTTTTTTCAGCCATTAAAATTGATGGTAAAAGAGCTTATAATTTAGCCCGAGCCGGAGAAGACGTGGAAATGAAATCCAGAAAGACAACAATTCATTATATTAAAGATATCGAGATAAATTTTCCTATGGTAAGCTTTATTGTAGGTTGCTCAAAAGGAACTTATATCCGAAGTCTGGCTCACGATATTGGTCAGGAACTGGGCGTCGGAGCCTATTTAACGCAATTGAGAAGAACGAAAATCGGTGACTATACGATTGAAAATGCAACGGCAGATTTTTTAGAGAATGATTATAGATTTGAAAATTTATAAAAAACAAATTTATGCAGGAAAAAACGCGTATCAATAAATATCTTTCGGAAGTAGGATACTGTTCAAGAAGAGCAGCAGACAAGCTTTTGGAAGAAGGAAGAATCAAAATAAACGGTAAAATTCCAGAGATGGGAACAAAAATTTCAGACGAAGATGTCGTTGAAGTAGACGGAAAACCCATCCGCGAATCTGAAGAAAAGCCTATTTATATTGCATTCAACAAACCGGTCGGAATCGTTTGTACCACGGATACAAAGCGCGAAAAGAACAATATAATTGATTATATAAACCATGATAAAAGGATTTTTCCTGTTGGAAGATTGGATAAGCCAAGTGAAGGTCTGATTCTTTTGACAAATGACGGAGATATTGTGAACAAAATCCTCAGGTCAAAAAATAATCATGAAAAGGAATATCTGGTAAGAGTTGACAAACCGATAAATACAAAATTTCTCGAAAAAATGCGAAACGGAGTTCCTATTTTGGATACTGTGACCAAAAAATGTGAGGTCGATAGAATTGATGATATGACTTTCCGTATTGTTCTGACACAAGGACTGAACAGGCAAATCAGAAGAATGTGCGAATTTTTAGGCTACGAAGTGAAAAAGCTGAAGCGTATCAGAATCATGAATATCAAACTTGATTTGCCACTTGGGAAATGGAGAAACCTTACAGAAGAAGAGCTTTCGACGCTTAATTCGTTACTAGAAGATTCTGCAAAAACCTATGAATAAACCATTTTTTTATCAATTTAAATAATATATTGCAGTTCTTATTCGTTTTTTTTAATAAAATTGTGAAAAAAAATGATGGTGTTAATAAAAAATCATTTATATTTGTAGTAATAAAGATCTAAATGATGGAAAAAAAATCTTTATTTTAAGCGTGTTTACGCCTGCTTTTTAATTAAATAAATTATTAATAAGTTGGGATTGGAACCTTCTGTTATTTACTTCACCATCTATTCGCTATTCAAGCTCTTTAGATTTCATAATTTTCTGCAGTATTTTTTACTTTTTCTATATTTACATTTGTAATGATCTGAAAATTAAATCATTATATATTTTCAAATCACAATAGGAATGTATTGTTATAATAAAATAATTTCGTACTTTTGCACTCACTTTTGTGGTATAGGTTTGATAAGGTAAAATATTAATAATTAATTACTTCCGTATTTTTTAAATCCACATTTATTCAGACCGTTAAAAAAGAAGGAATACAAATTTTATTAGAAAATGTCAAAAGAGACAAATTCAGCAGAGGTTATTCTTAACCAAAACGTAGCACCAGAACAATTTGACTGGGATTCTTTCGAATCTGGTCTTGATGCAGATGCTAGAAAAGAAAAAAGCGATCTTGAAGAAATCTATAACGGATCTCTTAGCAGCTTAAATGATAACGATGTTATCACTGGTAAAGTTGTAAGATTGACTGACAAAGAAGCTATCGTAGACATCGATTTCAAATCTGAAGGTGTTATTTCTCTTAACGAATTCCGTTACAACCCAGGCCTTAAAGTAGGTGATGATGTAGAAGTAATGGTAGACAGAAGAGAAGACAAAACTGGTCAATTACAATTATCTCACAGAAAAGCTAGAACGCTTAAAGCTTGGGATAGAGTAAACGAACTTCACGAAACTGGAGAAATCGTTAACGGTTTTGTAAAATCTAGAACTAAAGGAGGTATGATCGTTGATGTTCACGGAATCGAAGCATTCTTGCCAGGTTCTCAAATCGACGTTAAGCCAATTAAAGATTACGATCAGTTCGTAGGAAAAACTATGGAATTCAAAGTTGTAAAAATCAACCCTGAGTTCAAAAACGTAGTAGTATCTCACAAAGCATTGATCGAAGCAGATATCGAAGGTCAGAAAAAAGAAATCATCGCACAGCTTGAAAAAGGTCAGGTTCTTGAAGGTACTGTTAAGAATATTACTTCTTACGGTGTATTCGTAGATCTTGGTGGTGTAGACGGATTGATCCACATTACAGACCTTTCTTGGTCTAGAGTGAACCATCCATCTGAAATCTTAGAAGACGGACAAACTGTGAAGGTGGTTATCCTTGACTTTGATGATGAGAAAACTAGAATCCAATTGGGTATGAAGCAATTAGAAGCTCATCCTTGGGATGCTCTTTCTGCTGACATGAAAGTTGGTGATAAAGTAAAAGGAAAAGTAGTAGTTCTTGCTGACTATGGTGCGTTCGTAGAGATCGCTCCAGGTGTAGAAGGATTGATTCACGTTTCTGAAATGTCTTGGTCTACTCATTTGAGAAGTGCAGGAGATTTCGTAAAAGTAGGTGACGAAGTGGAAGCTGAAGTACTTACTCTTGATAGAGAAGACAGAAAAATCTCTTTAGGTATGAAACAATTATCTAAAGATCCATGGGAAAATATCGAAACTAAGTATCCTGTAGGTTCTCAACACGTTGGAACTGTAAGAAACTTTACAAACTTCGGTGTATTCGTAGAATTGGAAGAAGGTATTGATGGATTAATCTATATCTCTGATCTTTCTTGGACTAAGAAAATCAAGCATCCATCTGAGTTCTGTGCAGTTGGTGATAAATTAGATGTTGTAGTTCTAGAATTAGACATCCAAGCTAGAAGATTATCTCTAGGTCACAAACAACTTCAAGAAAACCCTTGGGATAAATTTGAAACTAAATATGCTGAAGGAACTGTACACGCTGGTAAAGCTGTAGAAGTACACGATAAAGGTGCTTCTGTACAATTCGAAGATGCTGAAGTAGAAGCTTTCTGCCCATCAAGATTATTAGAGAAGGAAGACGGATCTAAAATCAAAAAAGGTGAAGATGCTCAGTTCAAAGTAATCGAATTCAACAAAGAATTCAAGAGAGTAGTAGTTTCTCACACAGGAATCTTCAGAGACGAAGAAAAGAAAAATGTAAAAGAATCTAACAATAGATCCAATACATCATCTTCTTCAAACAACGAAGAAAGATCAACTCTTGGAGACATCGATGCATTAGCAGAATTAAAAAGAAAAATGGAAGGAGGTAAATAATCTCAAACCAATTTTTTTAAATATAGAGAACCATTCTTCGGAATGGTTCTTTTTTTGTGAATAACAAAGGAAATTCTATAGCAGGAATATTGAAAATGATAAGATGTTTTTAGGCTACAACCAAAATTAATCATCATAAATAGATCATACATAATACTATATAGTTGTAGAATTTATATAAAATCAATTTGAGTGTTAAGTGTGTGGTGTTGATAACCAAATGGTTATAAAAATGTTTTCACAAATGTTTAAATTTTATAATATTGATAATCAGTGCTTTATGCTTTATTTTTGCATGTATTTGATTATATTATGCATATATTTAAATAATAATGTATTTAATTTGAAATATATCATAAATTTGCTGCTTTAATAATAGAAATGAAAAAGATAACTCTACCGCTTTTATTAGCTTCTTTTGCAGTACTTCCTTCTGCGTTGTATTCACAAGATAACGAGAAATTGATTAAAGATTATATTTCTCAAAACAAGATTAGGGAATATAAAAAATCTGATCTCACAAACTTTGTGATTGATAACGTAGATAATTCAAAATCACTTAACGCGAATGTTGTAAAACTCCAGCAGACATATAACGGGCTTCCTGTTTTTAGTGCTGTAGGAACGGCTCTTGTGAAGGATAACAAGATTACTTATTATTCCGATAATTTTGTAAAAGATTATTCGACTTCCAATTCTGCAAATGCAGCTTTGGATAAAAATGCAGCTTTAAGTAAAATTTCAGCCGATCTTAACAAAGCAGAAATTTCTACTCTGCCAGTTATGAATTTTTTCGAGAAAGGACCTCAAAAATTGACTGCAGCAAAGCAACGTCTGGTATATGCTACGGATGATAACGGAAACCTGAGGCTGGCTTACGAATTTTTGGTGCATGAGCCTAAAACAACCAATCACTGGAATTATTTAATTGATGCAAATACAGGTAAAGTTCTCAGCAAGATAAATTTAAATCTTTCTTGTAATTTTCATGAAGACGCTTATTCGCATGATACAGATCATGTGATGGTAGCATTACCTCAAAACAAAGAATTTTATCATACAAATAATAGCTTAATTTTATCACCTGACAACGCTTCTTATAATGTTTTTGCATTACCAACGGAAGCTCCTACTTTTGGGCCGAGAAGTATCGTGTCAAATCCTTGGATCCTTTCTTCTTCTCCTGAAGGTTGGCATTCAAACGGAACTACACATTACACAATTACAAGAGGAAACAATGTGTATGCATACGATGATAAAGATGATGATGAGCTGACATTTGGAAGTTCTCCGGATGGTGGAGTATCCAGAAATTTTGATTTTGCATACAATGCAAATGGCAAGGCAATCCTTAATCTTCCGGCTGCAACTACAAACTTATTTTATATCAGCAATATGGTGCATGATATATTCTATAAGTTTGGATTTACAGAATCTGCAAGAAACTTCCAGAGCAATAATTTTGGAAACGGAGGTTTAAATGATGATGAAGTATTTGCGCAATCTCAAGATGGTGGAGGTTATAATAATGCCAATTTTGCTTCATATCCGGATAATTATAATCCTGTAATGCAGATGTATCTGTGGCTCGGATCAAACCGTGTATTATGGTATAATGCTCCAACTGATGCCGTACCTAGAGTTGTGGTTGGAGGTTCAGCACAATTCGGACCGGGTTTTAATGATGTAGGAATTACGGGAGATGTAAAATTTGTAAGCAATACAAATGCTTGTACAGCTTTACCTGCCGGAGAATTGACCGGAAAAATAGGTTTGATTGAAAGAGGAGGAGGTGCCAACTGCAGCTTCGTACTGAAAGTGAAAAATGCACAAACTGCAGGGGCAACAGGAGTTATTGTATATAATGATGTTGCCAATGGAGCTACTATAGGAAATATGGGTGGCGTAGATAATACGATCACGATTCCTTCAATTTTAATTAATAATACGGAAGGAGAATATATCAAAACAAAATTAGCAACAAACACGCCTGTAAATGTTGATATCAGGCTAGACACAAGATATGACGGAAGTTTTGATAATGGTATCGTTACACACGAATACGGACACGGAATCTCAAACAGATTAACCGGAACAGGATACAATTGTTTGAATTCTGGAGCGGATAAAGAACAAATGGGCGAAGGTTGGTCAGACTTTTTTGCTTTAATGCTTACCAACAAGCCGGGAGACAACGCTTCTGTTCCTAGAGCTATCGGAACTTATGCGGGAGGAGAGCCAATTACAGGAGATGGAATCAGACCTGCAAAATACTCAAAAGATTTTGCTGTTAACGGTTTTACATATGGTAATACCAACGGTATGGAATATTTCAATGGCCAGGCTACTGTACCGAATGTACATTCGATAGGGTTTGTGTGGGCAACTATGCTTTGGGACCTTCATTGGGATTATGTGGCTAAATATGGTTACGCTTCTAATGTTGCAGCAAATACTACAAGCGGAAGCGCAAGAGTATTACAGTTGGTTACAGATGCTTTGAAGCTTCAAATATGCAACCCGACATTTGTGAATGGAAGAGATGCTATTTTAACGGCTGAGTTAGCTACAACAGGCGGTGCAGACAGATGTATGATCTGGAGAGCTTTTGCTAAGAGAGGTCTTGGGGTGAATGCTTCGGCTGGTTCTAAAACCAATATTAATGATCAAATAGAAAATTTTAGCGTTCCTGCAGACTGTGTACTTTCAACAAATGAAACAGCACCAGTCAACAATAATGCAATTTCAATTTATCCGAATCCTGCTAAAAACGAATTTTTCATCAATTTCCCAAGCAATACTTTAGGGAAGGTAAATGTTGAAATTTATGATATGTCTGGGAAATTGGTTTCTACAGAAAATAAAATTTCACCAGATTCTAAAAAATCAATATCAACCAATGTTTTACAAAACGGTGTTTATATTGTGAAAGTAAAAGGATTGGGAATCGATGCAACATCAAAGCTTTTGATTAAAAAATAGTATTTAAATCAAATTTAATATTAAATCATCTCAGAATCTCTGAGGTGATTTTTATTGTTAATATAGAAATATAACTTAAGAAATTTTTAAGTTGTACCTTTGCGCGCTGTAAAAAAGATATGGAGAAGAAAAATATTTTAAAGGGAGTTTTGTTCGTTGGTATTGGTGCAAGTATTTATGGGATGTTGGCAACTTTTGTAAAAATGGCTTATAAAGATGGTTATACAACTTCTGAAGTCACTACGTCTCAGTTTCTGTTGGGTTTTGTAGGTTTATTGATACTGAATTTTATTCAGACTATAACGTCAAAAAAATATTTGCCGACACCTTCTTCGAAAGAATTTAAACTTTTGATGTTGGCAGGAACTTCATTGGGATGTACAAGTTTGTTTTACTACATTGCAGTTCAGTATATTAATGTTTCGATTGCGATTGTCTTGTTGATGCAGTCGGTTTGGTTTAGTGTGGTTGTTGAAAGCTTTATCACAAAGAAATTTCCTAATGCTAAAAAAATAGTCGCCACTTTAATCGTTTTAATAGGAACTGTTTTAGCTACAAATCTTATTAATTTGGAGGTGAAAATTGACTGGCACGGCATATTTTGGGGATTATTGGCGGCTGCATCGTTTACCATGACCATGTTTTCGTCAAATACTATTGCGACGCATGTTCCGGCTTTCAGGAAAAGTATTATTATGCTTTCGGGAGGTTCTGTTATCATACTTTTATTTCTCTTTTTTGCACAAATCGGACCTTTACATTTTGAAGGATTAAGGTCTTTTTACCTTAATTTTACAGAAAATACGCAGCATATCCGTCCGTTTGATTATTCTATTTTTTGGACTTACGGTTTTGTTTTGGCATTATTTGGAACAATCATTCCGCCTATTTTATTTAATATAGGTTTTCCGAATACGGGTTTGGGTTTAGGAAGCATCGTTTCGTCTTTGGAGCTTCCCGTTTCAGTGACAATGGCTTTTGTTTTGTTGAATGAGCAAGTTTTACTCATCCAATGGGCAGGAATTATTTTAATATTGTTTGCCATTGTTTTAATGAATTTGCCTTCAAAAAAAGAATTATCAGTCGCTGAAATATCTTAAAAAGTTATAATTAAATTAAAAATAACATTCGAAAACCGTTTCTTTTGAAGCGGTTTTTTTAATTTTAATATCTAAAATAAATTTCATGAAATATTTTAAAAATGCAGTTGCGATTATAATGTTATCGATTGCACCGGGTTTGATGTTTTCTCAGATAAGATCTTTGGACGCAATGTTGTCAAATTATCAATATCCATTTGAAGTTCATTTTAAAGATTTAAATTCTCAAAAACAAAATCTAAAAATGGCTTATATGGATGTAAAGCCAAAAAATCCAAACGGAAAAACCATCATGCTTCTTCACGGCAAAAATTTTAACGGAGCTTATTGGGAAAAAACCGCAAAAGACTTATCTGCTAAAGGTTTTCGGGTTGTTATTCCTGATCAGATTGGCTTTGGAAAATCATCAAAACCTCAAAATTATCAATTTTCATTTGCTCAGCTGGCAAGCAACACAAAAGAAATTCTAGATGAATTAAAAATTGATAAAACAATAGTTTTGGGACATTCAATGGGTGGAATGGTTGCTACGAGATTTACTTTACTGTATCCTGAAACCGTTGAAAAGTTGATTCTTGAAAATCCGATCGGATTGGAAGATTATAAAACTTTTGCAAAATATCAAACGGTTGACGAAGCGTACCAATCTGAATTAAAAAACACAGCCGAAAGCTACAAAAATTATCAGCTTAAGTTTTATTACGACAACAAATGGAAAGCAGAGTATCAACCTTGGCTCGATCTCATCGCTGGTTGGACGTTGCATAAAGATTATCCACAAGTTGCCTGGAATGCTGCTTTGACGAGCGATATTATCTTCAATCAACCTGTTGTTTATGAATTTAAAAATATAAAAACTCCAACATTATTAATTATAGGAACAAGAGACAGGACAGCAATCGGAAAAGACCGTGCCCCAAAAGAAATTCAGCCAACGATGGGACAATATCAGGAATTAGGAAAGAAAACGCAAGCGCAAATTGCAGGATCAAAACTGGTCGAACTAGAAAATGTAGGCCATCTTCCTCATATCGAAGTTTATGACAAATTCTGGAATGCTTTGTATGATTTTATAAAGTAGGAAGATGGAAGCTGGAAGTTTACAAATTGAGAATAAAACCTAATTGGAAATGTCATGAGAATTCCCTCCTTTGAGGGGGTAAAAAAATTCAAAGAATTTTTACCGGGATGGTTTCAAAGCACTTCCTTCTTAGCCCCGATTGCAGTGAAAATCCTTTTTTTGAAAAAAAGATTGCAACGAAAAGCGGGAAATAGCTTCTTAAAAATATGCTTCAAAATAAAAAGAGACAGCTAAAAATTAGCAGTCTCTTTTCGTATGTGTTGTTGTCTGAATTATTTCTTCTTGTAAGCAGCGTCTTTAATTCTCGCTTTTTTACCTCTAAGGTCTCTGAAGTAGTAAATTCTAGATCTTCTAACTTTACCTCTTCTGTCAACTTCGATTTTTTGAAGAGCAGGCATGTTGATAGGGAAAACTCTCTCTACACCTACATCACCACTCATTTTTCTGATTGTAAAAGTCTTTGTAGAACCTGTTCCTCTCAATTGGATAACAGTTCCTTTGAAGAACTGAGTTCTCGTTTTTTGACCTTCCTTAATCTCGTAATACACAGTGATTGTATCACCAGCTTTGAATTCAGGGAATTCTTTTTTTGTAATGTACTTGTCTTGTACGTACTTTAATAAATCCATTTTTGTAATAAAAATTTTTTGTCAAGCTAAGCAACTTACACGGACTTCGTCAGAGGTTGAATAACAGATTGCAAAAATAAAACAAATTTTTCTGTCCGCCAATACTTTACAAAACATTTTTCAATAATTTTCTCTAAAACTCTAAAACTCTAAAACTCTAAAACTCTAAAACTCTAAAACCCAATCATGGCGTGCCCATTCACTCGGTCATTACGCTCGCGCTCCATTTCCTCATTCAGGTCGGGCTGTCCGCTGTATCTTTTTGGGAGTTACAGCAGCATTGCCGCCGAAACTCCCAAAAAGGATGTCGCTTCCATCCCTCACGCAAAAATACAGTCTTTCAAATCAAAAGATTACAAAAATTAGAAAATTCACAAAAAAATTGTAATTTCAGACCACAAAATTTTACGCAGTACAATGATAGATAAAAGAGTAAAAAATGCTACAGAAGCGATAGAAGGAATCAAAGACGGAATGACATTAATGTTGGGCGGATTCGGCCTGTGCGGAATTCCTGAAAATTCGATCAATGCTTTAGTAGAAAGTGATGTAAAAGAGCTTACGTGTATTTCAAATAACGCCGGAGTCGATGATTTCGGATTGGGATTATTGTTGCAGAAAAAGCAGATCAAAAAAATGATATCTTCTTACGTTGGAGAAAACGCAGAATTCGAAAGACAGATGCTTTCGGGCGAATTAGATGTCGAGCTGACTCCACAAGGAACTTTAGCAGAAAAATGTCGTGCTGCACAAGCCGGAATTCCTGCATTTTACACACCTGCTGGTTTCGGAACTGAAGTCGCAGAAGGTAAAGAAGTAAAAGATTTCAAAGGAAAACCGCATATTTTGGAGCATGCTTATGAAGCAGATTATTCAATTGTAAAAGCCTGGAAAGGTGATCACGCAGGAAACTTAATTTTCAAAGGTTCGGCAAGAAACTTCAATCATCCGATGGCGGGAGCAGGGAAAATTACCATTGCTGAAGTAGAAGAATTGGTTGCTCCGGGAGAATTAGATCCAAATCAAATTCACATTCCGGGAATTATGATTCAAAGAATTTTCCAAGGTGAAAATTTTGAAAAAAGAATAGAACAAAGAACTGTAAGAAAAAAAGATTAATTTTTTAAACAGTTTCTAAAAAAAATAATACCCCGAAATCAACTTTCGGGGTATAGTTTTATATTATATTTTTAACGATTTCATTCCGACGAAGGAGGAATCTCTACTCACAATCATTGTAAACTTCCCGCATCCATCATCCAATTTTCTTCTACGCCAAAGTTTTCCTTTCCCCAATCTGCTGTCTCCACATTGCATAATACAATCCTTTTTCTTCAATCAATCGCAAGTGAGAACCCGTTTCGATGACTTGTCCGCGTTCCAAAACATAAATTCTGTCTGCATGCATAATCGTACTTAATCGGTGCGCAATCAAAACAGTGATCTGTTCTTTTTCTTTAGAAATTTCTTTAATGGTTGTCGTAATTTCTTCTTCAGTAATACTGTCTAAAGCAGACGTTGCTTCATCAAAAATAAGAAGATGAGGTTTTCTTAAAAGCGCTCTGGCAATGGCGATTCTCTGTTTTTCACCACCGCTTAATTTTAATCCACCTTCACCGATTACGGTTTCAATTCCTTTTTCTGCACGTTCTAAAAGAGCTGTACAGCTTGATTTTTTTAATGCGATTTGCAAATCTTCTTCCGTTGCAGAAGGATTTACAAACAAAAGATTTTCTCTTATTGTTCCGGCAAAAAGTTGAGTGTCCTGTGTTACAAAACCAATTTGATTACGCAATTCATCAAAATCAAATTCTTTTCCGTCAACATTATTATAAAAAATACTTCCTTCCTGTGGTCTGTATAATCCAACCAATAATTTTACCAACGTACTTTTTCCTGAGCCACTTGGTCCTACAAAAGCAATCGTTTCACCATTTTTTACATCAAATGAAATAGTATTCAACGCTTTATAATGAGCACTCTGATGCTGAAAAGAAACATTCTTGAATTCCAATTCTTCGATCGCTCCGATTTTTTTCGGGGTCAAAGGTTTGGGCTCAACTTCTTTTTTCATCACCCGGTCGAAGTTTTGAAGCGATGCTTCGGCTTCACGATAAGAAATAATGATATTTCCGATTTCCTGCATTGGTCCGAAAATAAAGAATCCGTAAAACATCAGTGATAAATACTGACCCGGAGTGACAATGTTTTTAAAAATCAATAATAATAAAGTGAAAGTAATGACTTGTTGTAAGAAATTAACCAACGTTCCCTGTACAAAACTCAACGAGCGGATGCTTTTTACTTTTCTCAATTCCAGGTTCAGGATTTTGTACGTATTGTTGTTCAATCGTTCTACTTCCTGATTAGTCAGTCCCAAACTTTTTACAATTTCAATGTTTCTAAGGCTTTCAGTGGTGCTTCCTGCCAAAGCTGTCGTTTCGGTAACAATATTTTTTTGGATGGTTTTAATTCTTTTACTCAGCAAATTAGTTATAACAGCGATAAGAATAATTCCGACTACATAAACAGGCATAATCGACCAGTGCAAACGAATGGCGTAGATAGAAACGAAAATAATACTCACCAAAATTCCAAAAAATACATTAACGAAATTATTGATAAACTTCACAGAATCTTCACGTACTTTGGTTAGAATAGAAAGCGTTTCGCCACTTCTCTGATCTTCAAATTCCTGAAAAGGCAATCTCATAGAATGTTGCAAACCATCGGTGAAAATCTGAGCACCAAATTTTTGAATAATTACACTCACCACATAATCCTGAAATGCTTTGGCGATTCTGCTGATCATTGCCGTTCCGATCAATAAGCCTAAAAAATAGAATACCCCGTGATAAATATCGGTTCCGTAGAGATATTCATTCAACGTTCTTGGGATCAGTTTTTCTTTATCGAAATAATTAGGTTGGTTAACCAATTTATCCAAAATATTCCCGGTTATAGCAGGTGCAAATAGCGAAAAGACCTGATTAATAGAAGCTAACAACAGCGAAGCAATAATCAGCCATTTATATGGTTTTAAGTAATTTAATAGAATTTTCATTTGTAAAATTAAAAGCCCACAAATTTACGACAATTTGCGAAGCAAAATTTATCATAGGATAAGAAAGAAAGTATTTTCATAGTTCTGAAAAAATGGCTAATTTGGCGGTATAAGATTATGCTATGCTAACTAAAGAACAAATTGCACAAAGAATTTCAAAAGAAGTAAAAGACGGATATTATGTAAATTTAGGAATCGGAATTCCAACATTGGTTGCCAATTACGTTCCTGATAATCTTTCAGTAGAGTTTCAAAGCGAAAACGGCGTTTTAGGAATGGGACCATTTCCTTTTGAAGGCGAAGAAGATGCCGACATTATCAACGCCGGAAAACAAACGATTACCATTCTTGATGGCGGTTCATTTTTCGATTCAGCATTCAGTTTTGGGATGATCAGAAGTCAAAAAGTAGATTTAACCATCCTTGGTGCAATGGAAGTTTCAGAAAACGGAGACATCGCAAATTGGAAAATCCCCGGGAAAATGGTAAAAGGAATGGGTGGCGCAATGGATTTGGTGGCTTCAGCCGAAAACATTATCGTTGCGATGATGCACGTTAACAAAGCAGGTGAAAGCAAAATTCTGAAAAAATGTACACTTCCTTTAACAGGAATCAACTGTGTGAAAAAAGTGGTAACCGAATTGGCTGTTCTAGATGTGACCCCAGCCGGATTTAAGCTCGTTGAAAGAGCTCCCGGAGTTTCCGTAGAACACATCATCAAATCAACAGAAGCAGATTTAATCATTGAAGGTGAAATTCCTGAAATGCAGTTTTAAACATTATAAAAAAATAAAAGTCGAAAATTTTAGTTTTTCGACTTTTTTAATGTTTTTCGGAGAACTTATTTCAATCTTAAAGTAGAATTGGATAAATTTAGATTTTCTTTTAAATACTGATTTGTACCAATTTCCCAAAAATCGAAGTTTTGAACCTCATATAATCTTTGACCATTTTTATTTTTTAAAGTAATTAGGATATTTGGTTTTTCCTTTGAAAATCTTACTATGTGATTTATATTTTCATTATAAGATGTAATTCCAAAACCTGTGGCTAAATAAAAAACATTATTTCTTTCTATTTTCTCATCGCTTAGCTCATGTAATTTTGCCTTGTCAGTGTAGAGAAAAAATAACGTAGGAAAGTTTACAGGTATCACAAAACTATTTGTACCACTCAAATTAATAGAATTACTCGTTTTATCAATTTTTATATTTATTGCTTGAATAGTATTTCCAGCTTTTGTGTAGCAGTAAACTTGTAAATTTTCAACAGGAATGTCTTTTTCAAAATTAATGGTTAGGTTAAACCCAGCACTATCGGTAGCTTGAGAAAATAAAAATTTTGAAAATAAAATAAAAATAAACAAAATTATATTTTTCATATCATAAGCTTTATTTCCCATCTTGCGCCCCAAAAACCTTCTGTAAAATACTCGTGGTTCGCATCACAGAATTATTTCTAATTCCACTTTCTTTTTCAGCAACCATTTTGAAAACGCCATTGATGGTTTCGTTGGTAACATATTCATTAAGATCAGTGGAAACAGCATTTCCAGTTAAGGTATTGTATTTTGAAATCAAATTATTCCAAACCTTATCAGCACCAACTTTCCCTAATGAAGCCTTCACTTTTGGCTGAAAAGCAGTGAACAATTGTGATTGAGTTTTACTTTGTAAATAATTGGTTGCCGAATTATCACCTCCCAGCAAAATGTTTTTCGCATCCGTAATGGTCATTGAAGTGATTGCTTTTGTGAAAATTGGAGCAGATTCAGTAACAGCATCTTCAGCGGCTCTGTTCAACAATTTTACGCCCTGATCAGCCAGACTTCCCAATCCGAATGCACGAAGTTTGGTGTCAATCACTCTTAATTTTTCGGGCATTAAAATTTTTACCGCTTCATTTTTAAGGAAACCGTCGGTTACGCCTAGTTTTTTCACACCTTCAGTTACACCTAAATTTAAAGCTTCTTTCAAACCTGATGAGATTTGGGTTGAAGTGAGGCTTCCGAGATTTACTGACGAATTGTTTTTTGTGGGAGTTTGCTGAGTTGTTGTAGGCCACTTTGTTGTGGCGGTTTTAGGATTACTTAAATCAACACCGGTTTGGTTTTTAACCGTAGATTTTATAATATCTAAAATTTGTGCCTGTGCAGAAACCGAGAATAATAATCCGGTTGCTAAGAGAAAAGTTTTTTTCATCGTTTATTTTTATACAAAATTAGATGTTTCGTAGCTTAATTAGTTAAATCATTGACTGAATTTTTCAGAAAATAATTATATTCGCTAAAATCTAAACTCAACAAGATGCTGCGTATTCTTTTGGTCTTTTCTTTATTCATTTCAACTTGTTTTTTCTCTCAAACAAAACTGAATTTAATTCCTTATCCGCAAAAAGTTGAGTTTCAAAAGGGAGAATTTATTATTCCTGAAACATTGAATTTAGATGCTCACCTTCCCAAAAAAGAGACGGAATATTTAAAAAACCGATTAAAATTAAAATTCAGCAATGCAAAAAATCAGGATTCACATTTGTTGTATTCTAAAATAGCAGATCAATCAAAACTCAATAACGAAGCTTACTCAATTGAAATTTCACCCAAACAAATTCATGTAAAATCCTATACTGACCAGGGTTACTTTTTAGCACTTCAAACTTTAATTCAGCTATTTGAAACTCAGAAAAACGAAAGAATTCCTGCATTAAAAATCGAAGATGAACCCAAATTCGCTTGGCGTGGAATGCACCTCGACGTTTGTCGCCATTTCTTCACTGTCGAAGAAGTAAAGCAATACATCGATTATCTTGCAATGTACAAACTCAATACTTTTCACTGGCATTTAACAGACGATCAGGGCTGGAGAATTGAGATTAAAAAATATCCCAAGCTTACACAAATAGGTTCAAAACGAAAAGAATCCATGATAGGAGCTTACGTTGATGATACATTTGACGGAAAACCTTACGGTCCATATTTTTATACACAAGAGCAAATCAAAGAAGTGGTAAAATACGCAACAGAAAGACACATAACGGTAGTTCCCGAAATAGAAATGCCGGGTCACGCCTTGGCTGCACTTTCAGCTTACCCTGAATTGGCCTGCACAAAAGGGCCATTCGAAGCGGCGACAAAATGGGGCGTTTTTGACGATGTCTTTTGCCCAAAAGAAGAAACTTTTACGTTTTTACAAAATGTTTTGGATGAAGTGATTCAGCTGTTTCCTTCGCAATATATTCACATTGGCGGTGACGAATGCCCTAAAACAAGATGGAAGGAATGTGCACATTGTCAGGAATTGATCAAGAAAAACAATCTGAAAGATGAGCACGGTTTACAAAGTTATTTCATCCAGAGAATTGAAAAATATGTCAATTCAAAAGGTAGAAAAATTATTGGATGGGATGAGATTTTAGAAGGTGGTTTAGCTCCAAACGCAGCTGTAATGAGTTGGACAGGTATCAAAGGTGGAACTGAAGCTGCAAAGTCAGGACATTTTGCTGTAATGACGCCGGGCTCTTATTGCTATTTTGATCATTATCAGGGTGACCCACAAACTGAACCAAATGCTTTTGGAGGATTTACGCCTTTGGAAAAGGTATATTCTTACAATCCGATTCCTTCTGAATTGAATGCAGAACAGTCAAAATATATTTTAGGAGTGCAGGCTAATTTATGGACGGAATATATTCTGGATTTTAAACAGGTTCAGTATATGATTTTTCCGAGATTGTTTGCACTTTCTGAAGTTGGTTGGGGAACTTCAAATCCTGAAAATTACAAGGAATTTGAAAACAGAGTGGTTGAACATTTTAAAATTTTAGATAAAATGAACATCAATTATGCGAAAAGTATATACAATATTTCGGGACAAGTAATTCCTAGTAAAAATGGAGTTTCTTACGAACTTTCAACTTCACAAAATCCAAATGGAATTAAATTTACAACAGACGGAAGCGAGCCAAAATCAAGTTCTGCAACCTACCAGAATCCAATTTCTGTTTCAAAAGCAATGACTGTAAAATCTGCTTATTTTGAAAATGGAGTATTGAAAAGTGCTATTTCTTCTCAGGATTTTACGCCTTCAAAAACAACCGGAAAATCAATTACTTTAGAACACCAGCCAAGCGAAAATTATTCTTTTGGCGGAGCTTTTACGTTGGTTGACGGAATTATCGGAAACGTAAAACAATTGGGAAAAACATGGCTTGGTTTTCAAGGGAAAGATGTTGTAGCGACAATTGATTTAGGAGAAAAAACAAAGTTCTCTGAAGTATATTTCAATACTTTAGATAATAAAGGTGGCTGGATTCATTTGGCAAAATCAGCGACAATTTCTGTTTCTGATGACGGAAAAAATTTTAAAACCATCAAAGAAACCAGAAAAGAGGATATTCTTTCAGCAAAAGGAAAAATCAGTCTTAAAGTCGGAAATCAAAATGCTAAATTTATTAAAATTAAAATAGAAAATGCAGGAATTATTCCCGCTGGAAATCCAGGCGTAGATTCAAAAGCATGGCTTTTTGTCGATGAAATTGGAGCGAATTAATTTTAGGTTTAAAGTTAGAGACAACTATAACATACGTAAAATACAATGACAAATCAACAAAACTTCACTTTTATAAAAACTGACAAAAAATTAATCAAATTGAATTTTGACGATATTTTGTATGTAAAAGGATTGGGAAATTATGTGGAAATATTTGTCCGAAATAACAAAAAGTATGTTTACTACAAAACCTTAAAAGACCTTATTGACAAATTGCCTGACGAATTTATGAGAGTTCACAATTCAAGTATTGTGAATTTGAAAAATGTTGAATATATAGAAGATAATCATTTAATTATTGGTGAACATAAAATTACTTTAGCAAAAAGTTACAAGGATTGTTTGTTAAGCAGTATTAACAAATTGCTACTCTAAATAAGAAATTAGAAATACTACATAAAAATCAAAACTAAGTAAATAACTTATTTTTTAAAGAAAATTGATATTGGTTGCTTTGTAAAAAAGATGAAGAAACATTTTTTATTTTACTTAACAATTATGATATTTATGACAACAGAAAATTTAAAAGCACAAAGCAAAACATTTGAAAATGATGTAATAACAATTGATGCATTGATAAAAGCAAGTTATGAGGTAGTTTCGGGCGAAAAGGGAGCGAAAAGACAATGGAACAGAGACAACAATTTACACCATCCAAAAGCGATTTATTCTTATTTTGATAGAGAAAAGCAAAAGCAAGTAACAATGACATTGCAAGAATTTCACAAAGAAACAGATGAAATGGTTTTTGGAACAGCATTTTATGAAAGTGAAATCAACCGAGAAGTTAGAATTTTTGGTACTATTGCACACGTTTGGAGTACTTATGAAACGAAATTGGAAAAAGAAGGTGAAGTTGCAAGAAGAGGAATAAATAGTATTCAATTAATTTATGAAAATAACCGTTGGTATATCATTTCTTTGACATTTTGTGGCGAAACAAATAACAATATAATTCCGAAAACATTTGATAGAAATTAAAAACACTATTGACATCGGTTTGACAATATGAAGACTGAAATAATGTTAGAAGTATTTATAAAAGTTTCAAAAGCTTGGCTTTTTGTAGACGAAATTGGAGCCAATTAATTCAAAGTTTAAGAATGTCATTGCGAGCAAAGCGAAGCAATCTGTTGAAGATGGTTCTGCTAGTCGAACAGATTGCTTCGTCGTTCCTCCTCGCAATGACCGTTAACCTAATCCTCACTTAAAAATATGAATTCAAGAAGAAAATTTTTAAAAACCACAGGCATATTGTCTTCCGCTTTATTGCTGAATCCTTTAGATTTAATTGCAAAAAAAACGCCTGATAATGACGATAAATTAATTAATAAACCAATCGTTCTTTCGACCTGGGATTTTGGTTTAAAAGCCAACGAAGAGGCGTGGAAGATTTTAGGAAAGGGTGGAAGAGCGTTGGATGCGGTTGAAAAAGGCGTTCGTCTGGTTGAAAATGATCCGAATGAAAGAAGTGTGGGCTATGGCGGTCGCCCTGACCGAGACGGAAGAGTGACTTTGGATGCCTGCATCATGGATGAAAATTATAACATCGGTTCGGTGGCATGTCTCGAAAATATCAAAAGTCCAATTTCTGTAGCAAGAGCTGTGATGGAAAAAACACCTCACGTTATGTTAGTGGGTGATGGAGCATTACAGTTTGCCGTTTCTCAAGGTTTTAAAAAAGAAAATATTCTCACCGCAGAATCCGAAAAAGAATGGAAAGAATGGTTGAAAGACAGCAAATATCAACCGATTGTTAATATTGAAAATCACGACACAATCGGGATGATTGCGCTCGATGCTCAAGGAAATCTTTCCGGAGCTTGCACAACGAGCGGGATGGCTTTTAAAATGCACGGAAGAGTAGGAGATTCCCCAATTATTGGCGCCGGTTTATTTGTTGATAACGAGGTTGGTGCAGCAACAGCAACCGGTCATGGTGAAGAGGTCATAAGAACAGTGGGAACTCATTTGGTGGTTGAGTTGATGCGACAGGGAAAAAATCCTCAACAAGCCTGTAAAGAAGCGGTTGAAAGAATAGTGAATATTACTAAAAAAAGAAATAAAAGTTTAAAAGATATTCAGGTGGGCTTTATTGCAATCAATAAAAAAGGTGAATATGGATCTTACTGTATTCAGGATGGATTTAATTTTGCAGTTTACGACAAAAAAGGAAATCGTTTGGAAAAACCTGAATTTGCTTTAAAATAGATTAAAAATCAAAAAAAGAAAGGAAATTTTAAACCATTAAGATTTATTAAGTCGTTAAGAAATTAAAGGTTATATTTAAAAATATTGATTAATCATGCAGATAAACTCAGATTCATCTGAGTCTTAAAAAATCTTTCTGTCTAAACTAACTTAATGTTTCAGCTTAAAATTTTATATACAAGTTAAATTATAAAAAACAAAAATGATGTTCCTAGAAATTGCCACATTTGATATCACTTCTGCTGAAATCGCTTTAAATTCCGTTGCAGACAGAATTGAGTTTTGTGCAGACATCAATTCAGGAGGAACTACTCCTGATCTGGAAGAATTAAGATATTTAAAAGAAAAATATTCAAAACCGATTCATGTAATGATTCGTCCTGTAGGAGGAGGTTTTTTATATACTGATTCAGAATTCAGGCAAATGCAGAAAAGTATTATTGAGTTTTCTAAAGCCAATGCAGACGGTTTTGTTTTCGGAATTTTAGATGAAGATCAGGAAATTGATATTGAAAAAAATAAAATACTGATTGATTTAGCCAACGGAAAACCTTGTGTTTTTCACAGAGCAATCGACAGAACTAAAAATATTTTTGAATCTACAGAAAAACTAATTGAATTAGGTTTTAAAGAAATTCTTACTTCGGGTGGAGAAAATTCGGCAATTGAAGGAAAAGAAAATTTAAAAAAGCTTGTCGAAGGTTATTCTGATGACATCAAAATCTTGATTGGAGGTGGTGTTCGTTCTAATAATATTTCAGAACTGAAAAATGTAACTCATGGCCAATATTTTCATTCTTCAGCGATGTTGTCTTATGAATCGTTTGCCAATGCAGATGAAATTAAGAAATTGAAAGTTAATATTTGAAATACAAGCTGAAAATATATAAACGCAAAGTTTTATTTTTAAAGCCACATATTTAAGGAGCAAAGAATGACGAACAAGTCGTCTAAGCATGAAATTTATAAGTTCATGTTAGAATAAATCTTGTTGTAATAAACTTTATGGAAATGAACATGTACATCAACTACCAGAAAATTAATTATAAAGCACAAGTATATTCAAGCTTAAGCGACTTGTTCGCTACTCTTTGCCTCTTAATTGTCCGTAACCAAAATAAATCTTTGCGTTAATAAATTCAAGATAAAGTCACACAAACATAAACACCAATGACAGAAAACGAATTATCTTATAAAATTATCGGAGCAGCTTTAGAGGTTCGTAAAACGTTAGGAGTTGGCTTACTCGAAAACGTCTATGAAGTTGCTTTGGCTTATGAATTAAAAGAGCTTGGTTTGAAGGTTGAAAGTCAGTTAGTACTTCCTCTAAAATATAAAAATGAAACAATCAGCAACGCTTATAGAATCGATTTGATGGTAGAGAACAAAATAATTATTGAAATAAAATCTGTTTTAGAATTACATCCAGTTTTTTATTCTCAAGTTTTGACCTATTTGAAGCTAACTGATATAAAACTAGGTCTTCTAATTAATTTTAATACGCCATTAATCAAAGACGGAATCCATAGAATTGTAAATAAACTGTAGATGAACAAAACATTACTTCTTGCTTTACTTCTCATTCAATTATTAGTCAACGCACAATTTTCAGAACGAAATTTATCCTCTGAAAAATGGCAATTCAAAAACTCCAAAGAAAATAAATGGCTCACAGCCTCGGTACCCGGGACGGTTCATTTGGATTTGATGAATAACAAACTTATTCCTGATCCTTATAAAGATGAAAATGAGAAAAAAGTACAGTGGGTTGAAAATGAAGATTGGGATTATCAGACGGTTTTTAAAATTTCAGCTAAAGAATTAGAAAATCAAAATGTGGATTTGGTTTTTCATGGATTAGATACGTTTTCTGAAATTTATTTAAATGGAAAATTGTTGACGAAAACCGATAATATGTTCAGAACCTGGAAAATTCCAGTGAAAAATGATTTGAAAATTGGAAATAATATTTTACAGATTAAATTTAAATCTTCAGCAAATATTGGAAAAGATTTGGCGAAAAAAGTTCCGTTTACAATGCCTGAATCTCCACGAAGCTTTGTTAGAAAAGCGCAATATCAGTTCGGCTGGGATTGGGGACCAAGATTAGTCACCGCAGGAATTTGGAAAGATATAAAACTGAATTTTTGGAATCATGCAAAGCTGGAAAATGTAAAAGTAGAGCAGAAAAATTTAACAAAACAAAAGGCAGACCTCAATATTCACGCAGAAATTTTTGCTGAGCAAAACGGAAAGTATAGTTTTTTAATCAATAATGAAACGCATGATGTTTCTTTACAACAAGGTTTAAATAAGATTTTAGTTCCTTTTCAGATTGCAAATCCAAAACTTTGGCAACCCAACGGTTGGGGTGAACCTACTTTGTATGATTTAAAAGTTTCTCTTAAAAAAGATTCAAAAACTCTAAGTTCTAAATCTGAAAGAATTGGGCTAAGAACTATAGAATTAATTCAGGAAAAGGACGAAAAAGGAAAATCGTTTTACTTTAAAGTTAATGGAAATCCGATGTACGCAAAAGGAACCAACTGGATTCCGTCTGACAGTTTTACACCGAGAATTACCAAAGAAAAATATCAGAAACTCATCAAAGATTGCAAAGATGCGAATATGAATATGATTCGTGTCTGGGGTGGCGGAATTTATGAAGACGATGAATTTTACAAAGCCTGCGACGAAAACGGTATTCTCGTTTGGCAGGATTTTATGTTTGCCGGAAGTTTTTATCCGTCAGATGAAGATTTTTTAAATAACGTCAAAAAGGAAGTTAAAGATCAGGTCAATCGACTTCAAAATCATCCGTCGATTGCTTTGTGGTGCGGAAACAACGAAATTGATGAAGCTATTGTCAATTGGGGATATCAGAAACAGTTCAAATATTCAAAAGAAGATTCTCTGCAGGTCTGGAAAGATTACAAAAAGGTTTTTCATGAAGTAATTCCGAATGCTTTAAAGGAAAATTTAACCTCAGAAAAAAACATCTATTGGCCGACATCTCCGTCGATTGGTTGGGGACACAAAGAAAGTTTAACTGAAGGTGATTCTCATTACTGGGGCGTTTGGTGGGGCGAGTTTCCGTTTGAAATTTATAACGAAAAAGTTCCACGTTTCGCTTCTGAATACGGTTTTCAGGGAATGCCGAGTTTGGAAACTGTTAAATCAATGTTTTCAGGAAATCCTGATTTAAGTTTAGAAAATCCAACGATTAAAGCGCACGAAAAAAATGCCCGCGGTTTTCACATTATCAACGAATATATGAAACGCGATTATGTGGTTCCTAAAGATTTTGTGAAATACAATTACGTTTCACAACTGCTTCAGGCTCGTGGAATGCAGATCGCCATTGAAGCGCATCGTCGTGCAAAACCTTATAATATGGGAACTTTGTATTGGCAATTAAACGATTGTTGGCCGGTGATTTCTTGGTCATCGATTGATTATTTAGGAAACTGGAAAGCGTTGCATTATCAGGTTAAAAGAAGCTTTGAAAACCAGGTGATTTTAACGGAAGAAAAAGATGATATTTTAAATTTTTATGGAATTAATGATGAATTAAAAAAGTTCGAAGATGTAAAAGTAGAAATTCAGGTTGTTGATTTTAATGGAAAAATATTAAATGATTTAACTACGGTTCAGATTGGAAAAATACTGGATGAAATTGTAAAGTTTGAGCATATAGAAATTAAAAACTTAATTAAATATTCCAATAAAAATGAAGTTTTTTTAAAATTAGCTTTAAAAGATAAAAACAAAAAAATTATAGCCCAAAACAATCACTTCTTTGAAAAACCAAAAGATTTAAAGCTGACAAAACCCAACATCAAAATCAAGAAAATTTCTCCAACCGAAATCGAAATTTTCACCGATGTTTTAGCAAAAGATGTTTACTTGATGGGTGATACTCATTTTAGTGATAATTTCTTTGATCTGCTACCGAAAGCTTCAAAAAGAATTACGCTTTCGAAACCATTGAAAAATGTTGAGGTGATGAGTTTGTGGGATACAATGAAAGATTAATAGAGACTTCGACTTCGCTCAGACTGACAGCGTGTAATACCGTGGTTATTATTAGCATTGTCAGGTTGAGCGAAGTCGAAGCCTGTCTTCTTCAGAATGACAAAATGACTGTGAAAAATATTTTATCTTTTTTCAGCTTCAACAAAAATTGCAGTTCTCTAAAGAAAAATCTAATTTTACACTTTAAATATTTCCTTTGAACTACGCCCAAATCGTTTTACCATTAAATTTAAAAGGTTCTTTCACTTATAAAGTTCCGGTTGACTTGCTGTCTATAATTCAGGTCGGAATGCGGGTTTTGGTTCCGTTTGGAGGAAAAAAAATCTACACGGGAATTGTTTTTGAGCTTCACGACAATGCGCCTGAAAATTTTGCAGCAAAGGAAATTATCAGCATTTTGGATGAATTTCCAATTGTTCCAAAAGAGCAGATTCAGTTCTGGAATTGGCTTTCGGATTATTATTTGTGTAGTTTGGGTGAAATTTACCGCTTTGCGTTTCCATCTTCTTTAAAGCTTGAAAGTGAAACTTATTTAAAATTAAAGCCAAATGTAACGGTTGATTTTGAAAATCTTGACGTAAACGAAATATATCTCATTCAGGCTCTGGAAGTTCGGCAATTGATTAATCTTACCGATATTGAAGCTTTTATTCCTAAAAAAGATATTGTTAAAACCATCAATTCGCTGATTGATCTTCAATATATTGAAATTGATGAAAAAATTGCTGAAAAATATAAAGCGAAAGAAGTGGCTTTTGTTAAAATTAAAGATGAGGTTTTAAGCAATCAAAATCTTACAGAAATACTTTTACAGTTAAACAGAGCTAAAAAACAAAAAGATCTTTTTCTTCATATTTTAGAAAAACAAACAGAAAATCCCGATTTGCACATTAAGAAATCCACACTTTTTGAAGACGGATATTTCGGAAGCTCTCATTTTAAATCTTTAGCAGATAAAAATCTGGTTGAGGAATATTATTTGCAAAAGGACCGCATTGAAAGTTATGAAGGCGAAATCGAAGAAATTGAAGAGCTTTCCGAATTACAAAAAACTGCAAAAGCCGAAATTGATGATGCTTTTGAAGAAGGCAAAAATGTTCTTCTACACGGCGTCACTTCTTCGGGAAAAACACATATTTATCTGGAAAAAATCGAGGAATGCATCAATGAAGATAAAAATGTACTTTTTTTGCTTCCCGAAATTTCTTTAACAAAACAGATTACCAAAAGATTAGAAAAAAAATATGGTCGGCAAATTGGATTTTATCATCAAAAACTGACAGATTTTGAGCGTGTAGAAATTTGGCGAAGAATTAAGCAAAATGATATCAAAATCCTGATCGGAACTCGGAATGCTCTGTTTTTACCTTATCAGAATTTGGGATTGATTATAGTCGACGAAGAGCACGATTCTGCTTACAAGCCAAAAGAAGTTTCACCTTATTTTAATGCAAAAGATTCGGCTTTGGTTTTGGCGAATTTTTATGATGCGAAAGCGATTTTGGGTTCCGCAACGCCTTCTGTAGAAAGCTATTACAGAGCTCGAAAAGATAAAATGAAATATGTTTTTCTTGAAGAAAGATTTGGAAATGTAAAGTTGCCCGAATATGAATTGATCAATTTTAAAGAAGCTCAGGAAACCAAAAAAGTTTCAGGCAATTTTTCTTTGCAGTTAATTGATGAAATCAAAAAAACTTTGGACGAAAAAAATCAGGCAATTGTGCTTCACAACCGCCGTGGTTATGCCAATGTAATTGAATGTGAAACATGCGGATACGTCAATTATTGTTCCAATTGCGACGTGGTAATGACGTATCATAAAGCCGCCAACGAAATGAAATGTCATTATTGCGGTCAAAGAGCTTCAAAGCCAAAAGTTTGTCCGAAATGTCATTCCGAAAACCTGAACGAAAGAGGCGTAGGTGTCGAGCAGATTCATGAAGAAGTTTCCAAGCTATTTCCTGAAAACGAGGTCGATCGAATGGATGTAGATTCGATGCGAAAGAAATTTGCTTACGAAAAATTATACGAAAAAATTGAAGATCGGGAAACGGACATTGTTGTTGGTACTCAAATGATTTCCAAAGGATTAGATTTTGAGCATATAGAATTGGTAGCAATTCCGAAAGCGGATTCAATGTTATATGTTCAGGATTTTCGGGCGGAAGAACGGGCGTATCAATTGATTACCCAAGTTTCCGGAAGAGCCGGAAGAGTTTCGGGAAACGGCAAAATTATTATTCAGACTTTCAATCCGGATCATTCTGTTTTTCAGCTGATTAAAATGAATAATATTTCTAAAATTTATAAATATTTTTTAACTGAACGTCAGAAATTTCATTACCCACCTTTCACAAAATTAATAATGATTGAATTGAAACACAGAAAAGAGGATAAAGTAAACCGTGCTTCCCAGTTTTTGGGATCAATTTTACGAAAATATCTTCCTGAAGATTGTGTTTTGGGGCCTGAAAAAGCGCAAATCGCAAAGCTTAATAATTTGTATCAGTTCCAAATCTTGCTTAAGCTCCCGCGTGGCAAAAACTATGAAAAGTTTAAAAATATGGTTTTGCTAAGTTTGAAAGAATTTGACGAAATCACTGCTTATCAAAGCATTAAAAAAGGTGTTTTTGTGGATTTTTAACAAAATTTAACAAATTTTATAGTGCTTTAATACATCTTTGTAAGCTGTTTTCTAACAATAATATCTACATTTGACCGTTTATTATATGTTTGTGTTTTACCAAATGATTTAACTAATCATCTTTTAAGGTATCCAAAATATAACAAAAAGAAAAAATTGATGGTAAATTTCAGAAAATATATTTCAAGTATTGCGGTTTTGGCTTCAGGATTTTTCCTTGCACAGTCTACCGTTTCTACAGTTCTTTATTCTCAGGATTTCGATAAAAAAATCGGCTTAAATCTTCCTTCACCTGTTGCTGCAGTTGAAAAGGCTGTTTTGTCCGCCAAAGAAATTGTAGATATTAATGTAAACACAATGATGACAGATCCCGTGCTGAAAAACGCAAGTTGGGGATTTGTAGTGTACGACCCAAAAACGAATAAAATTATTTCTTCGTATAACGAAAATGCTCCTCTCGTTCCTGCATCGACAACCAAATTATTGACCACAGAAACAGCTTTGAACCTGTTGGGTGAAAATTATCGTTGGATGACGCAACTGGAATATTCAGGGGAAATAGATGAGAATGGAGTTTTGAATGGCAATCTGTATATTGTAGGCAGCGGCGACCCGTCTTTGGGGACCAATAAAGCTGGTGCATGGTCTTACAGAAATATTGTTTCAGACTTCGTAAGCGGAATTTCTCGTGAGGGAATCAAAAAGGTAAATGGTGATATTATTATTCAGACAGCGCTTTTCAAAGGTAACATTTCGAGACTTCCGGAAAATGTTGTATGGCTAGAAAACAATAATTACTTTTTGCCTGTTGGCACAACCCGTGAAATCAATCCTGCAAACGAAAAACTGATTGTAAAGAAAGGAAATAATCTTTTATCAGCTAATAAAAAATATTTCTATGTTTCGCCATATGCAGATCAAATGGTATATGCAGAAAAATATGATGGTGAAGGTGTTTTGACAACGAAACTTCCTGATGCTCCGGCTTATTTAGCCAATACTTTCCGTGCAACTTTAGTGAAAAGCGGAGTTGGCGTTACAGGAAAAGTTATTCCAAAAATGACAGATGCGACTCCTGAAAACAGAAAAATGGTTTCTGTATATAAATCTCCTACTTTAGCAGATATCGTTTATTACACTAATCAGAAAAGTGATAATTCTTTAGCAGAAGCGTTATTAAAAACAGTAGGTTTTCAGAAAATAGGCGATCAGACGTCAGAATCTGGACGAATTGTGGTTAACAATCACTTAAAAGACATTTCTTTTGATATTGAAGGCTTAAATTATATGGACGGAAGCGGTTTGTCAAGAAGTAATAAAGTGACTCCGATCTCTCAGGTAAAATATTTAACTTCTTTGATGGATGAAAAATATTATAAAACTTATTTTAATTCATTGCCGATTGCGGGCCAATCCGGAACACTAAAAAGCATGTTTGCGGGAGAAGGTAACGGACAGATTTTTGCCAAAACAGGGACTTTAAATAGAGTAAAAACTTTAGCAGGATATATAAAAACAAATTCCGGAAAAACGTTGGTATTTTCATTATTGGTAAATAATTATGCAGGTTCCGTGAGTCAGGTAAAAAGCAAAATGGAAAAGATTCTTCAGCCGGCTTTAGATCTTTAAAAAATATTAAATCATAATCATAAACCTTTTAGTCTCAGATTAAAAGGTTTTTTTTATCTTTATTGCTTAATTTGTTAATAATGAGAAAATTTTACAGTATATGTTTAAGTTTTTTGGTATTTAATTTTGAATTTTCGCAAGAAAATATTGAAAATAAAGGGCTTATCGCAAAAGAGATGAAATCTTTTTCAGCAAAGATGAATGCTGGCAATACCAATCCGAATACGCTCAACTACGATCTGCAATATCAGAGAATGGAGATTGCTCTTGATCCCGCGGTTTATAATATTTTAGGTACTGTAACGTCACATTTTAAGCCCAATCAGGCAATGAGCAGTATTTATTTTGATCTTAGCAATCAGTTAACGGTTTCTCAGGTTGTTTATCACGGTCAAAACTTAACATTTCAGCAGCTGGCAACCAAAGAATTGAAGATTGATTTTACTTCTTCTGTTCCTGCCAATGTTTTAGATTCATTGACAATACATTATAATGGAACTCCTCCAACTAATAATAATGCTTTTTTCAACGGTTCTCAAAATGGCACACCAATACTTTCAACTTTAAATGAACCTTATGGTGCACAAGATTGGTTTCCTACAAAACAAAGTCTGAATGATAAAATTGAAAAGTTTGATATTAAAGTAACAACGCCTACCCAATATAATGTTGCATCAAATGGTAGACTGATGAGTGAAACGATGCTTACGGGCGGAAAAAAATTAACCTTTTGGAGAACAGAATATCCTTTGGCGGCTTATTTAGTCGCTCTTTCAATTACAGATTTTGTTAAGATTAATGATACAATGGGAAATCCGCCATTTCCTTTCGTGAATTATATTTATCCTTCAACTGCAGCCAATACAGCAAGTATGGCCAATATTGAATGGACAAAAACGGTGATGAATACTTTTGAAACTTTTTTTGGACCTTATCCTTTCAGAAATGAAAAATACGGACATATGGAATTTGAAGCTGGCGGCGGAATGGAGCATCAGACGATGTCTTCAATGGGCGGCTGGAGCAAGCAGTTAATTGCGCACGAATTGGCGCATCAATGGTTTGGTGATAAAGTAACCTGCGGAGCATGGAATGATATCTGGCTGAATGAAGGTTTTGCTACTTTTGGAGAGCATGTTGCCTACGAAAAACTGTTGATGACCAATGCTGAATTCCTGAATTATTTATCGGGTCAGAAAAATTTTATAACGAATAATGTCGGTGGAAGTGTGTATGTTCCTGATACGAGTTTAGGAAGTGTAGGAACTATTTTTGACGGCAGATTATCTTATGCGAAAGGCGGATATGTCGTGAGAATGATTAAATGGATTTTAGGTGAAACTGTATTTTATCAGGCTTTAAAAGATTATCATGCAAGACCGAATTTAGCCTATAATTATGTGAGAACTTCAGATTTGAATGTGTCATTATTGCAGTCTACAGGAAGAGATTTTACAGAATTCTTTAATGACTGGATTTACGGACAGGGATATCCAACTTACGACATTCGTTGGAAACAAAACGGCAATCAGATTACATTCAGAGCGGGGCAAACCCCAAGTCATTCTTCAGTAAGCTTCTTTGAAATGCCGTTGCCTATAAAAGTAAACGGAACGGGTGGACAAACCGCTTATTTTACTTTGAACAATACATCAAATAATCAATATTTTGTGGAAAATGTACCTTTTACAGTTAACAGCGTAGAGTTTAATTACGAACATCAATTACTGGAAAGAAATTCTACGGTGGTTCAAGATAATACCTTAAGTACGGAAGATATTAATATTGATCAGTTTGCACTTTATCCAAATCCTGCAAAAAATGAATTGTATTTAAAAGGTGTAAATAAAGCCACAGATTATATGATTCATTTTATCGACGGGAAATTAGTAAGAAAAGATGTTTATCAGCCTAATAAATCTGTAGATATCTCAGAATTAGTTCCCGGAACTTATATTTTCACAATAAAAGACAAGAAAATAAAATTCATTAAAAAATAATTTTTTATGCTTTAAACCTTTAATCATTTTATGTTTTTCATTAATTATATTTTTTAAGTGAATTTTCGTCTGTATCTATAGGAACACCAAGGCTATCATTTGTGATAGCCTTTTTTATAGTTTAAAAGATTTACTTACAAGTTGTCTTTACTAAAAAAGATTAGATTTAGTTTCAGGAATTTAAATGGAATAAAATTCGTAAAATATCCATTTTAATTAAATAATTTAAAATGAAATTTTAAATTTTCCTTTTATTTTTTATTTTTTGTTGATATTTTATGATTTTTTTTATATTTTTACAAAAAATCATATCATTATGAAGAAAACATTATTTTTTTTACTACTTTTAGGAATGTCCGGAACGGCATTTTCTCAAGTACTTTTAAATGACAATTTCAACAGTTATACTGTTGGTAATCTGTCAAATCAGGGTGGCTGGATTTTATATGGTGGAAGTGCTGCTCAAGCTAATATTGCTGAGGTCACAGCTGCTACTTACGGAAAATCTGTGCAATGTGTACGAACAACAACTGCAGATATGTGGGTTGGTAAATCTGTTAGCGGTTGGACTACAAGAACATCTGGAAATGATATTTTAGAAGCTAAGTTTGATTTTCACTCCGGATCGGGATCTGCTGGTCAGAGTGTATTTCAATTAGTTGCAAATTCCGCTAATACTCAAATGGGCTCAGTAAAGTATGATCATGTCGCTAAAGAATTATCTTATTATAGTGCTGGCACTACCTCGACCCTTTTTCCTATAGTAGGGAACTTAGCTGATAATACATGGTATAATATTTCGCTATACTACAATTATACAAATGGGCAAACAAAAATATCTGTAAATGGAACAGATTACGGTCCTTATACAGCAGCAGCAAACCAAAATTTTAGTAAATTATATATGTATACATCAGGGGGTAATTTAACCAGTAGCTGGGATAATATTTCTTTGAATGCAGTTAATACAGTTTTGGAAACTAAAGAAATTATTGCTAAATCAAATTTAAAAGTATATCCAAATCCAATATCTGATATTGTAAATATTGCTTCTGATAAAAAGATTTCAAATATTTCAATTAATGACCTGTCGGGAAAAAAACTTCTAGAAAGCAATGAAACTAAATTAAATATTAAGAGCTTTAGTAAAGGAGTATATTTATTAACAGTTAAATATGTTGATGGAATAACAGAAACGAAAAAAATTATTAAAAACTAATACTTCAAAAAACATCAATTAGAAAAGGCTGTCATTTATGATAGTCTTTTTTATATACTTAAAAAGATTTATCCTTAGAAGCTTTTTTCTTAAATTAGCACATCTAAAAAATTATTAAAATGATCTCTGAAAAGTATCTTCAAAATTTACAGAACGAACTTAAAAATATCGAGAATGATGGCCTTTTTAAAAAAGAAAGAATCATCACTTCCCAGCAAAGTGCCGAAATTGAAGCCAATGGAAAAAAGCTTTTAAATTTTTGTGCCAACAATTATCTGGGATTGTCAAACCATCCGGAAGTGATGAAAGCTTCTCAGGATATGATAGAATCTCACGGATACGGAATGTCTTCTGTACGTTTTATTTGCGGAACTCAGGATATTCACAAGCAATTGGAGCAAAAAATTGCTGATTTTTTAGGTTTGGAAGACACTATTTTATATGCTGCATGTTTTGATGCAAACGGCGGTGTTTTTGAGCCTTTGTTTACAGAAGAAGATGCGATTATTTCAGATGAATTGAATCATGCTTCGATTATCGATGGAGTTCGTCTTTGTAAAGCGGCTAGATATCGTTACAAAAACAATAATATGGCAGATTTGGAAGCTCAATTAATTGCAGCTTCAGAAAAAAAACACCGTTTCAAAATCATCGTTACAGACGGAGTTTTTTCAATGGACGGAATCGTTGCAGACCTTAAAGGAGTTTGTGATTTGGCAGATAAATATGATGCTTTGGTAATGGTTGACGATTCTCATGCGACAGGTTTTATTGGTAAAACAGGTCGTGGAACTCATGAAGCTAATGAAGTAATGGGAAGGGTAGATATCATCACTTCTACGTTAGGAAAAGCGCTTGGAGGTGCTTTGGGCGGATTTACTTCCGGAAAAAAAGAAATTATTGATATGCTGAGACAGCGTTCTCGTCCATATTTGTTTTCAAATTCACTGGCTCCGGGAATTGTGGGTGCGGCTTTGAAAGTTTTAGATATGATTTCGGAAGATACTTCTCTTCGTGATAAAGTAATGGAAAATGCAGAATATTTTAGGAAAGAAATGAAAGCTAAAGGTTTTGATATTCCTGAAGGAGACGCTGCGATTGTTCCTGTGATGTTGTACGATGCAAAATTAGCTCAGAAAATGGCTGAAAAGCTGATGGATGAAGGAATTTACGTTATTGGATTCTTCTATCCTGTGGTTCCTAAAGAAAAGGCTAGAATCCGAGTGCAGCTTTCTGCAGCGCATACAAAAGAACATTTGAATAAGGCGATTGCAGGATTTGAAAAAGTTGGAAAAGAATTAGGAGTGATTTCTTAAAGTTTTCTTTAAAAAAATAAATAACTCTACAATTGTAGAATAAACAGAATTTCTTATATTTATAGAAATTCTGTTTTTTTATGATGAAAAATAAATTATTGATTATAATAGCGTTGATTGTTTTAGGTTCGTGCAAAACTAAAATAAATCAATACGTTACCACTGAAACCAAACATCAGAAAAGACATGGCAAATGGAAAGAAGAATATTCATCTGATCAGGGGATTCTCACGGCCAAAGGGAGATATAAGATAGGTGAAAAAGTTGGTATCTGGAAAACTACCTTTGAAGATAAGCTTTATCAAAAAGATAAAATCAGAAGAAACACCACCAAAACAAAAATTTATCATCCGAACGACAAAATCATGGAAAAAGGACAGTCAAAACTTGATATTTCTGATGCTCAGAGACATTGGTATTATTTTGGCGACTGGAAATATTATGATGAGAATGGCAAAATCCGTTATATTAAGAAATATGCAGACGGTAAAAAAATAGACAGCATTTCTTTTAATTAATTAGTTTAATTCTTTGCCAAGTTTAAATATTGGCCAACCGTTTAGAATTAAAACCTTTAATGCTGAATTTCAATAAATCTAAATAAATTTCTAAATATGCTATTGATAATGCATTTTGCCTAAAGTTCAGCAACAAAATCATTATCTTTGCAAACAAATTTTTAAGATGCTGTATACCACCATCAAGGCGTTGCATATTATTTTTATGGTAAGTTATTTTGCGGGAATTTTTTATCTCGTAAGAATTTTCGTGTACTATAAAGATACCGATGAATTTGCAGACGAAAAGAAACAGGTTTTAAGAGAACAATATACTTTCATGGCGCGTAGATTATGGAATATTATCACCGTTCCGGCCGGAATTATCATGGCGGTTTGCGGATTAATTTTGATATTTCTGAATACCGGATTGATGAAAACACCTTGGTTTCACTTAAAATTAACCTTTTTAATTGGTTTGGCAATTTATCATTATTGGTGCTGGAAAAAAGTAAAAGAACTCACAAAACTCAACGGAAATACTTTAAAAACCGCCAATTTAAAACTGAGACAGGCAAATGAAATAGCCACATTTATTTTATTTCTGGTCGTTTTTACAGTAATTTTAAAATCTGCGGTAATCGAATATTGGTGGCAATTAATTGCAGGATTTTTCGTTTTGGTATTTTTAATCATGATGACCGTGAAACTGGTTAATAAAAGTAAGGAAAATAAATAAAGTTATAAGTTAAGAGTGATGAATTATAAGTTGTCACTCATAACCAAAAACTCATAATTCATAACTAATAAAACATGTTTGCAATTTTAAAAAAAGAACTTTGGAGTTATTTCGGTAACTGGAGCGCATGGGTGATCATTGCGGCTTTCAGTCTGATAACGACTTTGTTTTTGTTTTTTTTCGAAAATGATTCTAATATTTTCGACATCGGTTTGGCTTCTTTACAAAGCTATTTTGTTTTGGTGCCTTGGTTGCTGATGTTTATTATTCCGGCATTGTCGATGAAAACTTTTGCTGAAGAACAGCAGACAGGAACATTAAACTGGTTGTTTTCACAGCCTTTAAGGGTTTCAGATTTAGTTTCTGGGAAATTCTTTTCGGTTTGGATTGTTGGCATTTTATGTTTAATTCCTTCCTTAATTTATCTTTATACCGTTTACGTTTTAGGCGTTCCTGAAGGAAATATCGATTTGGGAATGACCTTCGGAAGCTATTTTGGACTAATCATTTTAATTGCAGCATTTGCAGGAGTTGGAATTTTGGCTTCTTCGCTTTCTCAGAACCAGATTATGGCTTATTTACTGGGTGTTTTTATGTGTTTCATTATGTATTTCGGAATCGAGCAGCTTGCAAGTTATAAGTTGTTGGGAGGCGCAGATTTTATTTTGCAGAATATAGGTTTTTATCAACATTTTATGGGCTTTACAAGAGGTCTTATCGATTTTAAAGATGTTGCTTATTTCGTTTTCGTTATCGGTCTTACGTTAGCTTTGTCCAATCATTTTATCAATAAAAAGAAGTAAAAATATGAAGAAGATATTAATCAAATCTCCATTCGGAATTTTACTGTTTGTGATTTTGCCTTTAGCCATCATTTTGATGTTTTCAGGAATCAGATTGGATTTAACAAAAGAGAAAAGATACACGCTTTCAGAAAGCACTATAAAAGTTTTAGAATCGGTAAAAAAACCTTTAACGGTAGATGTTTATCTGGAAGGAGATTTTCCGGCAAGCTTCAAGCAGCTGCAAAATGAAACCAAATTTATGTTGGAAGAGTTCAGAAAGATCAATCCTAAAATAGATTTTAAATTCATCGATCCCATCAAAACCAAAATGTCTCAAGATACTTTGATGGCAATGGGAATGCAGCCTTCCGTGCTTCCGGACGTAAAAGACGGGAAGATTTCGCAGATCACTTTGTTTCCTTATGCGGTTGTAAAATATAATCAAAGAGGAGTTTCTATCCCCTTGGTTGTGCAGCAGGCCAATATCAATGCAGATGAGCAGTTGAGAAAATCTATTGAAAACTTAGAATACAATTTAGTTTCAAATATCAAAACTGTTGCGACTGCCAAAAGAAAAAAAATTGGAGTTTTGGTCAATCAAGACGAGCTTGGGCCGGGTGAATTTCAAGGTTTCATGGATCTTGCTTTAGAAAGCTATGATGCAGGCCCTGTAATCCCAAAAAATAATGTGGAGCTGACTTTACAGGATCTTCCGCTTTTAAAGCAAATGAGCGCTTTAGTTATTGCAAAACCACGAAAAGCCTTTACGGATGGTGAAAAAGTGATTCTTGACCAATATATTATGAATGGCGGAAAAACACTTTGGATGATCGATGCCGTAAATGCCGAAATGGATACGCTCACAAGATCTAAAAAAGTAATGCCTTTCCCGATCGATATCAATATGACTGATTTTTTCTTTAATTATGGTTTAAGAATCAATCCTGCTTTGGTAAAAGATGTGAAAAAATTTGCCCTGCTAAAACTGGTAACCGGGGAAGTAGGAGGAAATGCGCAGTATACAAGCCTTCCGTGGCCATATTTTCCTTTGGGAATTGCTGAAAAGAATCATCCGATCACTAAAAATATCAATCCTGTAAAGTTTGAATTTCCAACTTCAATTGATACTTTAGGCGGAAAGAAATTTAAAACTGAAGTTCTTTTTGAATCAAGCGAAAAAACATTACTGAAACAGGTTCCAAATTATGTTGAGTTGAAAGAAATTGCCAGCGTCGACAGTCTCGGACAAATGGAAAAGCCAAGCACACCAAAGATTTTCGCCGTCGCTCTGGAAGGGAAATTCTCTTCGGCTTATGCTTCAAGAATTGAAAGAAAAAGTTATCCCAACTTTAAAGCACAAAGCCCTGAAAATAAAATGATCGTAATTGCAGACGGAGATGTCGGAAGAAATAAAGTCATCAAAGGCGAGCCGCTTCCTTTGGGTGTAGATATGCTAACTGATGAACAATTCGGAAACGAGCAATTCCTGAGAAATGCTTTAGATTATCTTCTCGACGACAGCAACCTGATGGAGTTGAGAAACAGAAACATAGAAGAACGTCTTCTCGACCGTCACCGTATTAATGATGAAAAAACAAATTGGCAATGGTTCAACTTACTTCTTCCGCTGGTTCTTATCGGGCTTTTGGGAGGTTTGTTTTTCTGGTTGAGAAAAAAGAAATTTTGATAATTATAGAAAGAGAAACTAAAAGTTTCTCTTTTTTGATATTGCATTTGCTAATATAGTTATTTTTCTTATGGATAATTTATTGCTTTGTCTAATTCAATTGGATTATAATATTTTCTTATATCATCCTGAGTTGATTTTGTAAGTTCATTAAACTCTTCTTTTGCTTTAATTTTGCGGCCATTTATTTGTACATTCCAGTCAGGTTTAAATTCAGTTCTCATTCTGGAATAAGGATCATTGAAAAAATCTAAATTAAGTTTTTCCCATTTTTTCGGACTTACTTTTATCGGATTCATACCATAATGATTTTCAATAAATTCACTGGTGTCGAAAGTTTTTTGCAGGTTTTTATTTCTCTTAAAACTAAATACAAAATTTTGTTTAGAATCTTCTAAAAAAAGTATGAGTCCAGGAAGACCTCTGAATTTATATGGTCCTTCAGAAATTGGAATATCTGATGAAAACCAGGCGATCCATTCTCTTCCGCCAAAATTTGTTGTGGCTCTTTGCAGTTTATAGTTTTCCAGATTTTTTGTTTCTTTTTCAATTTTCCATTTCATTTCGTCGCTGGTTTCAAAAACATAATAATAAGGCATCATCCTGATTTGAGCATAATTGGAATTCAGATTTGTACCTTTCTTTCTTGAAATTGTTTGTCCTGTTTGGCTCGTATATTGGTGATTAAGCTTTTCAGGTAATTTCCTCAAAGAATCGATTTCGATAAATCCGTATTCATAAAACTCTACATCTTTAGGATTTATATCCAAAACCATTTCTGCAATTTCAAACTCCTCTTGTAAAGAATCGGACTTGTATTTTAGTTCGTAGATAAATCTATTTGTTTGTGAAAATAAAATTCCAAAAATAAAAATTGAAAGGAATAGAAATGTTTTTTTCATGTGTTGAATTTCAAATAGTGTTTTTGTTTTTCTCGTAAAGAAATGTATTTAATGCATTTTAAGATGTTAAGTTAAACAAAAAATGAATAACGAAGGTAAGAAGTTTGAATAGAAAAAGAATTTACAAAATATTAAAGCTTAAGTGCTTTATTAGTTAATTTTTCTACTAATGTAATTTTATTATTTATTTTATTTTGTTATTAATATGTTGTTTTAATGGTATTTAATTGTGTTAAATTAACTAATTTTAATAATTTATTAAGTTTTTCTTTCTTTTGTTAAAATAAATTAACATATTTGCATTAAATAACAAATTTTTTAAACATGAATGTGAAATTAAAATTACTCTCTACTGCCGTGATTTTCTTTACAGGGCAGTCTGTAATGGCACAGGTAGATTCTACTAAAACAAGCGATATTGATGAAGTGGTTATTGTTGCCTACGGTGTACAAAAAAAAGCTACTTTAACTGGCTCAAATATTCAGGTAGATTCTAAGCAAATCGAAAATCGTCCGATTTCAAGCGTAATGCAGGCTTTAGATGGCGCAGGAGCTGGTATTCAGATTGCTTCAGGTACTGGCCAGCCTGGTGATGGGCCATCAATCAGAATTAGAGGAACAGGTTCTTATTTGGTGTCTAATCAGCCGCTGATTATTGTGGATGGAGTTCCTTTTCCCGGAGAACTCAATTCAATTAACCCAAATGATATTGAAAGTCTGAATGTACTGAAAGATGCTTCTTCAACTGCTTTGTATGGATCAAGTGCAGCAAATGGTGTTATCATGATAACTACAAAAAGAGGAAAGAAAAACTCTTCAAGATTTACTCTTAATTCAAATACAGGTATTGTAAGTAGATTTGTAAAAGAATATGAAAGAGTGGGACCCGCAGATTATTATGTGCTTGCTTGGGAAGCGATGCGTAATGGAAGGTTAACCAAGCAAGGTGAAACCGTGGCAACCGCTAACCTTTGGGCTACAGAAAATCTTATTTCAGAGAATCTAAAAACTAATGTGTATAATGTTCCCTACAATCAGCTAGTGATAGATGGAAAGCTGAATCCAGATGCTCAACTTCTTTATAATGATTTTGATTGGGCAGACGCTATTGTTAATGTAGGACTAAGACAAGATCATAGTATCAGTTTTTCAGGTGGTAATGATAAAAGTACAGTTTTTAGTTCATTAGGCTACACAAAAGAAAACGGATATATTATAAAATCGGATTTTGAACGTCTTAATTTAAGAATCAATGCCGATTCGCAGGTAAGAAATTGGTTAAAGGTAGGAACAAGTCTGAATGGTAGCATAACAAATTCTGCGAACGCAGTAGATGGCGAATCAAGTAATTCATCTTATATCAATCCCTATGCATGGACAAGAGGTATGGGGCCTATTTATAGCCCGTATCAACATGATCCAATTACCGGTGAAAGATTATATGATGCAGATGGAAATGTGCTTTATGATAATGGTGCTTCAAGAGGATCGGATGCTGCGGCTGGAAGAAATGTTATTTGGGAAACTCTCCTAAATGAAAACAGAACCAATGCATATAATATTCAATCTAATGTTTATGCAGAATTCAAACTGTTGCCTGAACTAAGATTCCGAACTAATGCAGCTTATAATTTCCGGGGAACATTAAATAAAACTTACGGAAACAAATTAATTGGAGATGCCTTAGGAAAAGGATCAGCATCAAGGACGATGTTTTTGACAAGAGATTTTACTTGGAATCAATTATTAACATATAACAAAGATTTTGGTAGCCACGGACTAACAGCTTTAGCAGGTCATGAGAATTTTGATTATAAAAGAGATTACCTGTATGGTTCTAAAAGAGATCAAGTATTGAACGATTTCTATGAATTTGGAAACTTTGTAGAAAATACAACGATTAGTTCTTATCTGAGAGAAAGAACAAAAGAAAGCTGGTTTTCGCGGGTAAATTATGATTTTGCTGAAAAGTATCTTTTAGAAGGATCAATACGTTGGGATGCTTCTTCGCGTTTTGCTAAGGATGTAAGATGGCAATCTTTTTGGTCGGCAGGTGCAGGATGGGTAATATCGAAAGAAAATTTTTTACAGGATAATAAATTTGTGAATTTTCTAAAGTTGAGAGGATCTTACGGGGAGATAGGGAATGATGATTTGGATACTAATTATGCTTACCAAACCTTTTTTTCTTTAGGATATAACAATGGTACTGAACCGGGAGTATTACTTACAAAAGTAGGAGATCCGCTGATTACTTGGGAAACTAAAGTCCAATCTGATGTAGCTCTTGAATTTGAATTGTTTAACAAAAGAGTTAGGGGTACTGTAGAATATTATAATTCGAGAACAAAAGACTTGCTTTTTCCGTTTCAAACTCCTATAAATGCAGGTATTCCAGGTAATAACATCGACAGAAATGTTGGAGATTTAATAAATAAAGGATATGAAATTACTTTAAGCGCAGATGTTATAAAAAATCAAAATGTAAAATGGACACTTACAGCCTACGGAACTTCTTACAAGAACGAAATTACTCGTCTTTCTCAAAATGAACTCATTGACGGAACTAAAAAACTTACGGAAGGTAGGGATCTTTATGCGTTTTGGCTGAGAACTTGGTACGGAGTAGATCCTTTAGATGGCTCGCCGTTGTTTGTTCTGGATCAAAACTTATATCCAGACACTTCCGAAAATGACATAAGAACAGTAAATGGTGTATTGGTAACTACCAATCAGAATAAAGCAAAATATGATTATCACGGCTCTGCAATACCGGATTTCTTTGGTAATTTTTCTACAACATTTAACTTTAAAAACTGGGAACTATCAGCATCTTTTAATTATCAGTTTGGAGGAAAAATTTATGATAGAAACTATGCAGGTTTAATGGATGCTTATCCGCAAGGCGGAGCTTCACATATAGATATTTTAAACCGTTGGACAACACCTGGGCAGATTACCGATGTACCCGCTCTGAATTCGGCCACAGCTGCTGCTTCTAATGCAGGCTCTTCAAGATGGTTGGTGGATGCCAGCTATGTGATGTTAAGAAATGCAGCTTTAGGCTATAGTTTTAGTCCTGATATTGTAAAAAATGTAGGAATGAGCAGCTTAAAATTATTCGTTAGCGGAGAAAATCTTTGGTTAGCAAGCAAAAGAAAAGGTTTAGAGCCTTATTCTACTTTTAACGGTACAGTGAGTAATAGATATTCTCCTGCAAGAATTATAACTTTTGGTTTAAGTACAACTTTTTAAATTTAATTAAAATGAAATTCATTAATAATAAAACACTTTTAATTTCAGGGCTTTCTGTATTAAGCATTTTTTCTTCTTGTGAAAGTGATTATTTAGAGAAAGATCCTACAGAATCTGCCAGCGAACTTTTGATTACATCAAGTCTGGACAACTTAAATATTGCACTCAATGGAATGCATAGAAATATGTATTACAGACAAAACAGTAGCCAGGGACAAAATGGTGCCACAGGTGTACTGATTTACATGGACGTAATGGGAGAAGATTTGGTTTTTCCTTCAACCGGTAATAATTGGTTTGTATCCGTTCTAAGATGGATAGATAGTACTAATGCATCTTCTAGCAGCCTTTTTTATCCTTATGATTTCTATTACGGACAAATTAGAATTGCAAATATTATTTTAAAAGCAACTCCTAATGTTACGGGTGATCAGGCTTTAAAAGATAAAGTGATGGGCGAAGCATATGCTTTTAGGGCATATTGTTACTTTATGCTTACTCAAATTTACGCTAAAAGGTATGTTGCCGGCACAAGTAATTCACAGCCCGGAGTTCCTTTAAGGCTTGATGATTCTTTTAATCCGATTCCAAGATCTTCTGTTGAAGAAGTGTATGCATCTATAAATTCAGATTTGGGAAAATCCTTTTCCTTGCTTACAGGTAAAGCGAGATCAGATAAGTCTCATTTCAATGCCAATGTTGTAAGAGGTCTTATGGCTAGAGTAGCTTTGGTTCAGGAGAAGTATACAGATGCAGCAACATATGCGAAAGAGGCCAGGCAAGGGTTTGGGTTAATGACCAATACGCAATATAAATCTGGTTTTAATGATTCTTCCAATTCAGAATGGATTTGGGGTTACAAGCCTATTGAGACAACTTCTGATTTTTTTGGGAATTTTATGGCATATATGTCAAGAAATTACAATTCAACTCAGATACGACAAGCACCTAAAGTGGTAAATAATCTACTATATGCTCAGTTTCCCTCTACTGACGTGAGAACGCAGGTGATAGAACCTACAGGAATACACAGTTCTTTATCTTTATCAAATTCATATAAGAAGTATCCTTACACTTCTCAAAAGTTCTTATCTATAAATGTAACAGGAGCTGTTGATAATAATACCAGTTTAGGAGATATACCATTTATGAGGGCTGCGGAGATGTATCTTATTGAAGCTGAAGCTTTAGCAAAAGATAATAGAGAGGCGGAATCTAAAATAATATTTAATCAATTTACCAAGAATCGTAATCCGTCACATACAGGTACTACAAAGTCAGGGACAGCATATATTGATGAGATTCTTACCAGCAGAAGATTAGAGCTGTGGGGAGAAGGTTTTAGGTTTTTAGATCTGAAAAGGCTAAATCTACCATTAGACAGAACTGGAGCAAATCATGTTTCTGCTGTAACAAATAATCTTGATATGGTGCCAGCCGGAGATAAAAGATGGACATGGCTTATTCCGCAAGATGAGATCAACGCTTCTCAAGGGTTGGTTGTGCAGAATGAGCTTTAAATATTATTAAAATAAGCTAGGAATTGGCTAAAGGCCTTTTATTAAGAGAAACTTTCGGGTTTCTCTTTTTTTTTGGTATAGAAATCCAACAGAATAAATAGATTAATGGGATATAATACTACATTCATATTTAAGTTATGTTTCCGTAGTTATAAACTTTATAATTTTATTTTCTTATCCTATGTTAAGAATTAGTTTTATCATTTTTCGGAGATTTGTCGTGCAAAACAATAGAATGGCAGTTGAGTCGTTAATTAAAAACAAAATTCAAATCATAATAATTTAAACTTTAAAGAAATGAAGAAATTGAGCGTAATAGCATTAGCAAGTATGGGTTTGCTTCTTGCATCTTGTGGAGAAAAGAAAACTGAAACTGCGGCTGCCGGACAGGAGCAGAATGTTGCCGAACAACAGGGAGAGGTTTTTGCCGTGGATACTGCAGCCTCTGTGGTAAACTGGAAAGCTTTCCATAAAGGAGGTTTTGCACCACGTTGGGGTACACTTTCTGTATCTGGCGGAGAATTGTCTGTGGCTGATAATCAACTTACGTCAGGCGAATTTGTGATCGATATGACCTCAATCAAAGTTGATCCCGCTTCTGTAACGGAAAAAGACAAAAAACACACTGATCTTGAAGGACATTTGAAAAGTGCAGATTTCTTTAATGTTGAAAAAAATCCAACAGCTGATTTTAAGATCACTAAAGTTGAAGATCTTGCTGCAGGTGCACAAAACGCAGTAGAAGGAGCTAATAAAACAGTAAGCGGAAACCTTACGCTTCTTGGGAAAACAATGAACGTTACTTTTCCTGCCAAGGTGGATATTGCGGATAAATCGGCGACTGTAAAAGCGCAGTTTACGGTAAACCGTGCAGATTGGGGAATCAAATTTGGTACTTCCGAAGCAGATCCTGCAGAATGGATGATCAGCAAAGATATCGAGATCGGTATCGACGTGAAAGCGACTCAAAAATAGTTAAGTAATAAATATATTCTAAAAGACATCTGCCTTGGCGGATGTCTTTTTTCTGTTTATTGGATATATAAATGTCAGTCTGAGCGAAGCCGAAGACTTTTACGATGAAATAACTTTTATTTTTTAAACATCTTTTATAAAATCCTCATATTCATAATAAAACCTTTCAAAACCATCCATTTTCTCAATAAAGAATTCAAAAATTTCCTGCCAGGTATTTTTGTTGAAAATCGAAATACCGTGTTTTTCGACCCAGATTTTAGCGATCACTTTTCCGTTGTCTAACGTAAAATATTCTTCTTTATTAAATTCCCCGATAAAGTCTTTCAGAATATCCTCCAGCGACCATATTTTTTCATAATATGCATTCCGGAAAACTTCATCCTTCATTTCTATATCCAGAGAAACTTCCGCTTTTTTATTATCTGCATGAAATTTAAATGAAAAATCCTTGATTTTCGTGTCATATAAAATCCATTTTCTTGGAAAAGACTTTCCAAAAGCCGTCCAAAATTCCTTTTTTAATTGCTGTGCTTCCTGTTTGCTAAACATAAGACAAATGTAGAAAAAATGGCTTGAAGTTGGAAGTGATAGAAATGCTGTTTATTTGTCCGGTATTACTTCCTGTTTTCATCTTCCAACTTCCCACTTTTTTTCCTATTTTTGCTGTAATGCTGTCAAAAAAATCTCAATACGCTTTTAAGGCGCTGTCTTACCTTGTAGAAAAAAGGAATAACGGTCCTATTCTTATTTCCGAAATTGCGGGACATAAGAAAATTCCTTTGAAATTTTTAGAAAATATCTTGCTTGAATTAAAAAAAGCAGACATTCTTGATAGTAAAAAGGGGAAAGGTGGAGGATACTTTTTTAAAGAAAACCCTGAAAACGTAAAGCTTGCGAAAATTATTCGTTTGGTAAATGGCCCCATTGCTCTCCTTCCTTGTGTAAGCCTAAATTTCTACGAAAAATGTGATGACTGCAACGAAGATCACTGTAGTTTGCACGATGTGTTGATTGAAGTTCGGGACGCTTCACTAAAAATATTAGAAGAAAAAACTTTACTGGATTTGATTGATTGATCTGATCCTTTTTTTTGAATAATTAGTCTACTTATTTGGTAGGATAATTATTTTATTAGATATTTGCAAGACTTCAAATGATAAACTATGATTTCAACAGAAGATGCAGATATCGTAAAACAGCTTTCAGCAGAGGATGGATTGAAATTTATCTCAGAAAAATTCTCGACCGGAGTTGTCTTTTCAACATCACTTGGCCAAGAAGATCAGGTAATTACCGATATGATTTTCAAGAATCAATTGCCGATAAAAGTTTTCACCTTAGATACGGGAAGACTTTTTTATGAGCATTACGAGCTCCTTTCCAACAACAATTCAAAATATAAGATCAAAACGGAAGTTTATTTTCCTGAAGTTTCGGATGTGGAAAAATATGTGAATGAAAAAGGAATCAATGCTTTCTATCATTCTATTGAAAACAGGAAAGAATGTTGTTTTATCCGGAAAGTTAAACCTTTAAACCGAGCGCTGGAAGGTGCAAAAGTATGGATTACAGGTTTGCGTTCAGAACAATCCGAAAATCGCGAAAACATGCCGGTCATCGAATGGGACGAAGATCGAAAACTATACAAATACAATCCGCTGATTCACTGGTCTTATCAAAATGTTTTAAGCTATTTGGAACAAAATAAAGTTCAGGAATTGTCTTTACATAAAAAAGGATTCATCAGTGTTGGCTGCCAGCCTTGCACAAGAGCAATCGCAGAAGGAGAAAATCCTCGCGCCGGACGTTGGTGGTGGGAAACTTCACAAAAAGAATGCGGTCTGCATGCACATTAATTCAAATTTTTCTTATTAAAATGACTACACATAAACTAGATTATCTGGAGCAGCTGGAAGCCGAAAGTATTTATATTATGCGCGAAATTGCAGCTCAGTTTGAAAAACCTGCATTGCTTTTCAGTGGTGGTAAAGACTCCATTACGTTGGTTCATTTGGCAAAAAAAGCTTTTGCTCCAATGAAAATTCCTTTTCCGTTGGTACATATTGATACGGGACATAATTTCTCCGAAGCTTTGCAGTTCAGAGATTATTTAGCAGAAAATATTGGGGCAGAACTGATCGTAAGAAAGGTTGAAAATACGATTAAGGCTAAAAATTTAACTGAACCAAAAGGGAAGTTTGCCTCAAGAAACTGGTTACAGACACATACTTTATTGGATACGATTGAAGAATTTCAGTTTGACGCTTGTATTGGCGGAGCAAGAAGAGATGAGGAAAAAGCAAGAGCAAAAGAACGTTTTTTCTCTGTTCGTGACGAGTTTGGCCAATGGGATCCGAAACTTCAACGTCCCGAATTGTGGAATATTTACAACGGAAAAATCAACAAAGGTGAAAATGTACGGGTTTTCCCGATTTCAAATTGGACGGAGCTTGATGTCTGGAGTTATATTAAAAAAGAAAATATCCAATTACCATCAATTTATTTTGCACATGATCGGGATGTGATCGAATATGACGGACAGTTAATTGCCGTTTCAGATTTTATTCAGATTGATGAAAGCGATACAATTATCAATAAAAGAGTTCGTTACAGAACCGTTGGCGACATGACTTGTACCGCCGCCGTTGAAAGCTCGGCCGAAACTTTGGATGAAGTTGTCAATGAAATTACCGCTTCCAGAATTTCCGAACGTGGCGAAACAAGAATTGACGATAAAGTAACGGAAGCCGCAATGGAAGACCGAAAGAAAGGTGGATATTTTTGAGCTGGAAGCAATAAGCTTTTAAAAATTCATGATTTATCACTCATAACTTATAACTAAAAAAGTGGACATATTAAGATTTATAACCGCGGGAAGCGTTGACGACGGAAAAAGTACGTTGATCGGAAGGCTTCTTTACGACAGCAAAAATATATTGATCGACCAGCTTGAAGCGCTAGAAAAACAATCAAAAAATAAAAACGAAAACGGTATCGATTTAGCGATTCTTACTGACGGTTTGCGTGCAGAAAGAGAACAGGGAATCACCATTGACGTTGCCTACCGATATTTTTCGACTCCGAAAAGAAAATTTATTATTGCAGATGCGCCGGGACATATTCAATATACAAGAAATATGATTACAGGCGCTTCCAATTCGCAACTAATTGTTATTCTGATCGATGCGAGGCAAGGCGTGATCGAGCAAACGCGAAGACATTCCATTATTGCTTCATTATTAAAGATGAAAAATGTGGTGGTTGCCATTAATAAAATGGATTTGGTTGATTATTCCGAAGAGATTTTTAATGATATTAAAGCTCAATACGAATTGGTCGCCCAAAAATTAGGATTGGAAAACATCAATTATTTCCCTATTTCAGCTTTTCATGGAGATAACATTGTTTCAACCTCTGAAAAAACGTCTTGGTATCAGGGTCCGGCTTTACTTGATTTCCTCGAAAATATTGAAATTAATCAGAATAATGAAGCTGAAAACCCGAGATTTCAGGTGCAATATGTCATTCGTCCGCAAACTGATGAGCTGCACGATTACAGAGGTTATGCGGGTGAAGTGATTTCAGGAACGTATAAAAAAGGTGATGAAATTACCATTCTTCCTCAGAATATCCAAACAAGGATTTCAAAAATCGAAACCCGCGGTAAAGAGGTGGAATCTGTTTTCACGAATCAGCCTGCTGTTTTGCATATTGAAGACGATATTGACATCAGTCGGGGTGATTTTTTAGTAAAAACAAATAATCTTCCTAAAGTTGCAAATGAAATTGAAGCCATTGTTTGCTGGCTTGATAAAAAAGAATTAAATGAAGGAAATAAATATTTTATACAGCATAAAAGCAGAATTTTAAAAGCGATCATAAAAGAAATCGAATATAAAATTGACGTCAATACGCTTGAAAAAACACCGGTTTCTGAAAATATAAAATTGAATGAATTGGTGAAAGTTCGTTTGAAAACCGCTTCACCTTTAGTTTTTGACAGCTTTGAGAAAAGCAAAAATACAGGAAATGCAATTTTGATTGACGAAACCAGCAATTCAACGGTGGGAGCGGTAATGATTTTATAATTGTTAAATTCAAATTCTTCAGAAAGCTTATAAAATAATATGATAATCACAAGAAAAGTTCAGATAAGATTAAATGTATTTTTAGTCACCACCGCAATACTTTTTGTTGCGGTCTTTTCCATGTACGAAATCGGTTATCTTGATGAGCTTTTAATCATTTTAGCAAAAGACAATTACATTTTTTATTGGATGCTTTTGGTCGGATTTCTGGCTGAAATTGTCGCCGGATCGATGGGAATGGGTTATGGCGTGATTTGTACGACAACGCTTTTATTTCTGAATATTCCGCCGCATATTGTGAGTGCAAGCATTCATTCGGCAGAAAGTTTTACAACAGCGGCGGGAAGTATAAGTCATATCAAATTGAAGAATGTAAGTAAAAGCCTGGTGAAGAAACTGGCGATTCCAGCTATTATCGGAGCTATTCTTGGCGCTTTATGTCTGACTTATTTAGGCGAATATTATTCTAAAATCACAAAAACAGTCATTGCTTTTTACACTTTATATCTTGGCTTTCAGATTTTGTCGAATGCTTTTAAACCTAAACAAAATAAGTCGTTGAAAAAGAAAACAAACTTAAAGAGATTAGGATTATTCGGTGGTTTCATTGATTCGTTTGCAGGCGGAGGATGGGGACCACTCGTAACAGGAACTTTAATTAAAAATGCTTTTACGCCACGATTTGCGGTTGGAAGCTCAACGGTTGCGAAGTTTATTTTGACCGTAACGGCCGCAGTTACTTTCTTTTTTACATTAGGAATCCAGCATTGGAACATCATTTTAGGCCTTTTGATCGGCGGAATAATTACCGCGCCTTTTTCTGCAATGTTGACCTCAAAACTACCTGTGAAAAATATGTTTATTGTGATTGGAACCTTGGTGATTGTAATGAGCTTGATCACTATTTGTAAATCTATTTTTTAATTCCTTATTGAAGTACAAATCGCAAGATATTTAGATCTTTTAAGACGCAAAGATTTTATCTTCAATAAAATTAGCAACATTGATTATTAAAAATCTTCGATTTTTTTGCGCCTTAAAACATTACTTATTAGCAAAACTTGCGTCTTTGCGTTTTCCAACAATTCCTTAATCTGAATTTAGATTAAATAGATGACAAAACCAATGAACCATGAAAGACGGTTTTTATGTTGACAAATACTGATTCTTTTGTTATTTTTGTGAAAACTCAACAAACTATTACCAAATAACAGATAATGATGCAGGATTCGTTCGTACATAAAGGAAAAAGAAAAATTTTAATCGATTATCTCAGAAATAAAATAGGGATTTCGGACGAAAATGTGCTTGCAGCAATGAATCAGGTTCCAAGACATCATTTTATCGAAAGTATTTTCGAAGACTTCGCGTATGAAGATCGTGCATTTCCGATTTTGGCGCATCAGACAATTTCACATCCTTCGACGGTCGCCGAGCAATCAGAACTTTTGCAGCTGAAGCCTGGAGAAAAAGTGTTGGAAATCGGAACCGGTTGCGGATATCAAACCGCAGTTTTATTGGCGATGAAAGGTTTGATATACACCGTTGAAAGGCAAAAAGATCTGTTTGATTATTCAAAGAAAAAATTTCGCGAGCTTCATCTTTATCCTAAATTTCAGAGTTTTGGAGATGGCTTTGCCGGGCTGCCGACTTTCGCACCGTTTGATAAGATTATTGTGACTTGCGGAGCTTCTGTTTTGCCGACAGAATTATTAAAACAATTGAAAGTTGGCGGAAAAATGGTAATTCCTTTGGGGCCGACAGACGAGCAGGTTTTGTTCAGATTCACAAAAATTTCTCCGACAGAAATTGAGAAAGAAGAATTTGGTGCTTATAAGTTTGTTCCGATGTTGGGAAACACAAATCAATAAATTATTTAATAAATTTTAAGTCCGCTTCGGAATGAAAATTGAACTCAATTTGAAACCAAACACTTAAATCTTATTATTATGGACACCAACAGATTTAAACCATCAAACGATTTCAGCAATATCGAAAAAAACCTTCACAATAATCCGGGCTACAGTGTAGAAAGCTTTTCACAGCAGGCGAAAGATTATATTAATGATATGAAAAGCAAAAATCAGCAAGCTACAAAAGAAGGTTTTATGACGCATGCCCAAAAAACAGCCAAAGAAGTCTGGGAAGAAATTCAGGGAATGGCTTCCGAGGCTTGGGATAAAAATAAAGATCGTTCTGACGAATAGAAATTAGTTTTTTATAGCTTAGAAAACCTCACTTTTGCGGAGGTTTTTTTATTTTAAATCAAAATAATTGCGAAACAAATGAAAGTATTTATCAATAAAATAATTCCTGAAATAGGAATTAAACTACTTAAAGAAGCCGGATTACAGGTTATAATTCCTGAAAACAACAACTTATCTGACGCAGAAAGACTAAAATATTGTGAAGAAGCAGACCTTATTTTAAATGTTGGAAATAATAAATTTGACAAACAGTTTTTTGAGAAATATACGAACGTGAAAGCCATTGCATTGTTTTCAGTCGGTTTTGATCATGTTGATATAAAAACGGCCACTCAACAAAATATTCCGGTCGGAAATACGCCGGATGTTTTAAGTAAAGTAACTTCGGACATCGCTTTTTTGCTTATGCAGGCGGTTGCAAGAAGAGCAAGCTTTAATTTTCAGGAAGTAAAAGAAGGAAACTGGAAAGATATCGATCCTTTATACGAATTGGGACAGGAATTATACGGAAAAACGCTGGGCATTTTCGGATTGGGAAGAATAGGTTTTGAAATGGCTGAAAAGTGTAGAAATGCTTTTGATATGAATATTATTTATCATAATCGAAATCATAATGAAGAAGCCGAAAAAGAGCTTAATGCAAAATATGTTTCGTTTGATGAGCTGGTTTCACAATCTGATGTTTTGAGTGTTCATGCCAATTTTAAACCTGAGCAGAAAGAATTGTTCAACACGTCGGTTTTTGAAAAAATGAAGACCAACGCAATTTTTGTAAACACAGCGAGAGGAAGTTTCCACAATCAGAAAGATTTGTATCAAGCGCTTGTCAACAATAAAATTTGGGGTGCCGGACTTGATGTGACCAATCCCGAGCCTATTTCTAAAGATGATCCCATTTTGAGGCTTTCAAATGTTTGTGTTTTACCACACATCGGTTCTGCAACCATTGAAGCACGAAATGGAATGGCAAAACTGGCTGCAGAAAATCTTATTGCTTTCTCAAGAGGTGAAAAAATGCCGCATTGTGCAAATCCCGAAATTTATGAATGACAATAAAAGTGTATTAAATGACAAATAGTGGAACCATTTTTGTCATATTGTAATCAACACTAAATACAAATATTATGGCACCAGAAAACAATAACAACGAACAGGAAAGAAGATTGGAACAAATGGATTATTCTCCGAATGAAGATATTTTTAATCAGGAAGAACATATTCCATTGGATGGCGACGGACTTCCCATGAAAGACGAAAATACTGAAGATGATAACATCGATAAAGGACTGGATATTCCAGGTGTAAATGAAGATGACGAAGTAAATGAAGCCCGACTTGAAGACGAAGAAAACGATTATTGGAGCATTAGTGATAATGAAGATGATCATGAAGAAACAAACGACGATGTGCTTACTTAAAAACAATAACCTTACTCAACTCAGTAAGGTTTTTTTATTTCAAGATTTCATTAAAACAAAGTCAAATTCTGTCAGTATAATTTTCCGTGTTTTGTTTGCTTGATATTTTCTAATTTGAATATCTTTAAAACTTTGAATTTAAACTCCGAATATTAAACCGAAATATGACTTTTCAAGAACAGATACAACAAGGTATTCCTAATCAATTACCTCAGCCAAAACCATACAAAACAAACATAAATCACGCTCCGAAACGTAAAGAAATTTTAACGGAAGAAGAGAAAAAATTAGCTTTAAAGAATGCTTTGCGTTATTTTGAACCTCAGTTTCATGCAGAATTATTGCCTGAATTTAAGGAAGAATTAGAAAAATACGGAAGGATTTATATGTATCGTTTTCGTCCGGATTATGAGATGAAGGCGAGAGATATTGCAGAATATCCCGGAAAATCTGAACAGGCAAAAGCAATTATGCTGATGATTCAGAACAATTTGGATTATGCGGTTGCTCAACATCCTCACGAATTGATTACGTATGGTGGAAATGGTGCGGTGTTCTCCAACTGGGCGCAATATCTTCTGACGATGAAATATCTGTCGGAAATGACGGACGAACAAACGTTGACGATGTATTCAGGGCATCCGATGGGATTGTTTCCGTCTCATAAAGATGCTCCAAGAGTTGTTGTAACTAACGGAATGGTGATACCGAATTATTCTAAACCCGATGATTGGGAAAAATTCAATGCGTTGGGTGTTTCTCAGTACGGACAAATGACGGCGGGAAGTTATATGTACATCGGTCCGCAAGGGATTGTGCACGGAACAACGATTACCGTTTTGAATGCTTTCAGGAAAATAAATAAAGAACCAAAAGGCGGATTATTCGTAACCTCTGGTTTAGGTGGAATGTCCGGAGCTCAGCCAAAAGCAGGAAATATTGCAGGCTGCGTTACAGTAATTGCAGAAGTGAATCCGAAGATTACCAAAATCCGTCACGATCAAGGATGGGTGAATGAAATCCATGAGAACCTTGATGAATTGGTAGAAAGAGTGAGAAAAGCTCAAGAAAACCAAGAAACAGTTTCTTTGGCTTATCTTGGAAATATTGTTGAGGTTTGGGAGAAATTCGATCAGGAAAATTTAAGAATTGACATTGGTTCAGATCAGACTTCACTTCACAATCCTTGGGCGGGAGGTTATTATCCTGCCGGACAAAGTTTTGAGGAATCCAATACAATGATGGCAGAAAACCCTGAATTATTTAAAGAAAAAGTTCAGGAAACATTGAGAAGACACGCTGCTGCGATCAATAAACATACAGAAAAGGGAACGTATTTCTTCGATTACGGAAATGCCTTTTTATTGGAAGCTTCAAGAGCCGGAGCCGATGTAATGTCTGATCATCCGACGTTGGGAAGAGAATTCAAATTCCCGAGCTATGTTCAGGATATTATGGGGCCAATGTGTTTTGATTATGGTTTCGGACCGTTCCGTTGGGTTTGTACAAGCGGAAAACCTGAAGATTTGCAGAAAACAGACGAAATTGCCTGCCAAGTTTTAGAAGAAATGATTCAGAATTCTCCTGAAGAAATCCAACAGCAGATGAAAGACAATATTCAGTGGATCAAAGGAGCGCAGGAAAATAAATTGGTTGTTGGTTCGCAGGCGAGAATCCTTTATGCTGATGCAGAAGGAAGAATGAAAATCGCCGAAGCCTTCAATAAAGCCATTGCAAACGGAGAAATAGGAGCAGTAGTTTTGGGTAGAGATCATCACGATGTTTCAGGGACAGATTCGCCGTACAGAGAGACTTCCAATATTTATGACGGTTCGAGATTTACGGCAGATATGGCGATTCATAATGTGATTGGTGACAGTTTCCGTGGGGCGACTTGGGTTTCCATTCATAATGGAGGCGGCGTTGGTTGGGGCGAAGTGATCAACGGTGGTTTCGGAATGCTATTGGATGGAAGCGATGATGCCGACAGAAGATTAAAATCGATGCTTTTCTGGGACGTGAACAACGGAATTTCAAGAAGAAGCTGGGCAAGAAATAAAGGTGCAGTTTTCGCGATTAAAAGAGCCATGGAAGTAGAACCAAATTTGAAAGTGACACTTCCGAATTTTGTGGATGAGAGTTTGTTTTAACAATAATGAAAACGTTTATTCTAAAACATCCTTGGTTTTCTCCAATACAATTATTTGACGAGAATGGAAAATTGGTTGGAGAAATTCTACTTAACTCAATTGCAGGTTTTAAGGAAAAGATCAAAATAGGTAATCAGACTTTCGATATCAAATACAACAATCTTTTTTTCAAGAGATTATAAAATATTTGATGATAAAGAAAATTTAATTTTAGAATCAGATATCGCAAGAGACAGGTTTATTTACTTTGGAAATGAAACAGAAATATTTATTTATAAAAGGCGTAGATGGTTCAATGACAAAGTAGATTTATATAGAAATGATACGATTGTTCTTTCTATCAATACAAGCGGGCTTCTCAAAACAAAATATACTATTGAAATTGATGAAGGCTTTAATAATTATATAATTGTTTTAGCATTTATAAATGATTACATCAATAGTCAAAGCTCATAATAGCGAACGAAGCTGGGTAAGAAATGAAGGTACGGTTTTCGCTATCAAAAGAGCAATGGAGGCTGAACCGAATTTGAAGGTGACGTTGCCGAATTTTGTGGATGAGAGTTTGTTTTAAATGTCATTGCGAGGATGAAAGACGAAGCAATCTTTTGAATTGTCAGGACTATTTTAAACAGATTGCTTCGCTTTGCTCGCAATGACAGAATATATAAAAACCTGCTGTGTAGGCAGGTTTTATTTTTTTATAATAGCAAGGATTTATAATCCGTGCTTTATTTTTTTGTTGCTCACGGATTGCGAATCCGCGAGATCGGGTCTCCTGCATCCGCATTTTATTTAAAACAACCTACTTGTAACCTCCTGAAATTGCAGGGAGTCTCCCACAAGTTGCGGGAACCTCCGGCAGTCTTCTTTGGTTTAAAACGAGTCGTTTGCAATCTCCTGCAATCGTAATACATTCCAAACAACTTGCAAGACAATTCCTGCAGCTGCAAGACATCGCAAACAGATTGCGGGAGAATTCCTGCAGCTGTATTTTATTTCAAACAAAATGTTTGGGACTAAATGCAATAATATCTATATTTGATTTATGTAATTTAATACATACTTAACAATTAAAACACAATTTGATTATGAAAATTTCATTAGCACGTATTTCGACTAAAAATCTCGCAGCTCTTACACAGAGAATTATAGCAACTTCCAATTCCGGAAAATATCCTGTCATCGCAGGGAATCCGCTTCTTGCAAAGCTGCAGGATGAATATGAGTTTTACGATCAGGTCTATACCAAGCAAACTTACAGCGGAAAAGGGAAAGAGGTGGCTGCGGCGGATGAAACAAGAGATTTGGCGTACAACAATCTGAAAACATTTCTGGATGGCTACCGCAGGATTTCTACGGTTCCAAACTATGAGAAAGCCGAGGCGCTTTATCAGGTATTTTTAAAATACGGTCTCGACTTGCCCCGTCTTTCGTATGCCGAGCAAACCGCACAGATGGTAAAGCTGCTGGAAGAACTTTCATCAACCGAAAACCAAAACAAACTGTCTGCTTTGTTTCTGCAGCCTGCCTACAACGAAATGCAGGATACGCATGAAGCGTTTGAGATATTATTTGCAGACCAGGCACAGGCCAATGCCGGTCTCAGAATGCTTACCACTGCTTCGTCCCTACGCAAAGGTCTGGAAACGGAGACCAGGACTTTCCTTGATTTTGTCACCAACATGAAGGCGATCCCGGGTTGGGAACTGTATTATAATGATCTTCATGAACTAGTAAAAGCAGCAAAATAACAGCATCCTTAAATAAAAGAAACTCAGCGACGGCTGAGTTTTTTTGTTTACTGGGGTCTATTAATTATTATTTTAAAAGTGATATTTTTGATATTTCTAAAAGACATTTTTAGCGTAGATATAATTCAAATAATGAAAAAACTAGGAATCATCGGTTGTGGCTGGCTCGGAAATCATATTGCGGAAAAAGTATCCGATCGATACGAAATCTTTGCAACAACGACATCCGAATCTAAAATAGAGGAACTAAAATCAAAAGGTTATTACCCGACATTGATTGATTTTCCCGATCATACATCCGAAGAAATAACGGCATGGGATGTTTTACCACAATTGGATGCCGTGATTGTTACCGTTCCGTTTTCAGGCATTCGAGGTGCGCAAGTCTCTATGAAAGAAAAGCAGGACAATCTGTTGAGATTTTTAGGAGATTACAAAGGCCAGCTTTTTTTGATGAGCTCAACAGGAGTTTATCCTCAGGATGAAAAGGAATATACGGAAGATGATATGCCTGCCGGAAATGTGGAAAGCGAAGGTTTTATACTAAACAGATTTCCGCAGGCTAATATTTTGAGATTGGCAGGATTGATGGGAGATCAACGGCTTTTAAAGAATTACAATATTTCCAATTTGGATCAATTGATCAACCACATTCATTATGCAGATATTTGCCTGGCTGTTGAAAAAATGCTGAACAATCAATCCGAATCAAAAGTGTACAATGTAGTTGCGCCTGTTCATCCGAATAAAGAAGAAATCATCAATGCGCAGAAAGATCTGCCTTATTCGGGAGAACGTACCACAAAAGGCAGAATAATATCACCTTCAAAATTAATTTCAGATTTAGATTTTGAATTTCAATATCCGGACCCGAGGTATTTTCACTTGTAATAATTTGTGTGTGATTATCTTTCCTGCACATTGAATACTGTTCCTGCCGGGTCTTGTATCCAATGCATATTTTCCGGAAGTTCTTCAATCTCGTCACAGGTTTCGACAGCGTTGGCGCGTAAATATTCTGTCGCTTCTTCTATGTTGGGAACTGTAAGCTGTAACCATGTTTCGGAGTGAGTGTAGTTGTCAACACAATCCAGCCAGATCACATTATTACCAAACTTCACTTCGTGGGTTTTGGAAACGGTAGGATTGTCAATTGGTTTCTCTTCAACTTCGAGTTTCAAAATGTCTCTGTAAAAGGCAACTGTTTTGTCGTACTTATTTTTCGGAATTTTAATTGCGATGTTGATTCCGGCTTCAAATTTTACTTCCATGGTTGTTATGATTTATATGTTAATTTTTAAGTTCTTTTCAAAGTTCTTTTCAAAGTAAATCATTTAGGTGATAAACTTCTGTTAGCGCATTTGTTTCGGTTTCATGTATTCTAATGCTTCCGGCCCTTTAATAGCAGCAAAAATAAATGCTCCGATCATTATAATCATCATAAGAATTACAAATCCTAAAGCCATTAAAGCTACTGTTATTCCAACACGGCCAATTATACTTTTTAATGGTTTATCGGAATAGAATTCTTTAAAAAACCAAACTAAAATAAATGGAACAGCCAACATTGAAAGGTTAATTAAATAAGAAAAGTATTCCATATTACCTTTAAATACAAACATCAACGGGTAAACCAGGAAAATATTAAAAAGCGTGTAGAAGCAGAGTATATAGGAATTCATTACCACATGTTCGTAATAGTTGTGTCCCCATTTCCTGAATGCCAATTTTGTAAAAAATGCAAAAAACGGAATCAGCAGAAGCATAATGATGGAATTATAACTTGTATTTATCGTCATATAATCATTCATAAACTCAGAATTGATGTTTTCTTTTGAGTAAATAGAGGACATGATTTTGTCAAGCCCAATTATTTTGAATGATATAAAAGCAGAAATACCACTTAAGACGAAAGCCAGTAAAATAGGTTTGTAATGATTCACCCGATTGCCGTCTATGAAGTCTCGTGCTGTTTTGCCGGGATTTTTAATAATATTTTTTACAGAATATAGAAATCCTTTATTGGTATGAAGGAAAGTATACTGAATTTCGTCCAGAACATATTTCCTGTCAATTCTTTTATACTTTTTTTGTCCGCAATTACTACAAAAATAGCCTGTAATAATCTCGTTGCAGTTTTGGCAATTTAATTCCATATTGTCTTAGAAAAATTAGAGGTTTCTTGATTTGATTTCTTTATTAAGTAAGCTTAAACTTACCAGCAAAGGAATAAAAACTGTAATCAAGGTAAAAATAGGAATGAATACTGCCAAAGGAATATTCTTAGTCCCTTTTGTGGTAAAAAGATAGATCAAAATGGCAATTGCCAATACATAAACGATCCCAAGTCCAATTGAAGCGCTCTTTAATAAATTTCTTTTTTTGAGCAATTTTTCATCGCTCAGTTCTTTGTTTATGTTTTTCATGGTATGGTTGGATTAGTTTTTAGATAATTTAAATCATTTATTTTTCGGATTATTTATCATTTTATAAATAATAAATAGCGGAATTAATATGAAAAGACCAAAGCCGTTTTTCATAATGCTGTAAATGACAATTCCGATCATTACTCCAATTAATAAAGCATTTAGAAGGTTGGCTGATTTCTTTTTTTTCGCTATTTGTGATGATTCCTGATCACTTGGTTTTGTAAATTCTTTTTCCATTTGTCTGGTTGATTGAAATAATATGCGAATCTCTACTTTATTTTTTAAATATGAAAGAAAATGTTTACATGATGATATCTTTTAATGAGATTCTCAAAATGTTTATTCAGTTCATAAAAATAAATCTTACAAATGAAATTTAGGTACAAATAACTTTGAACTTTTATTAACACAAGTAATCGTTTTATTATAAATAGAATTATGATTAATTTTTCTTTAATGATTATTTTAATAATAAATTGTTTAATTATGTAATTAATTTTAATTATGTGTAACAATGGTTTATGATTTACTACATATTATGTAGAAAAAAAGCATGTCTTCACAGCAAAAAGAATTTTTGGAGAAAATTGAAAAACATAAAGGTGTTATTTTCAAAATATCCAAGATGTATATGGATAACAGAGATGATCAGAACGATCTCTATCAGGAGATTGTGTATCAGGCCTGGAAATCATATGGTGGTTTCCAAAGGAAAAGCGATTTCTCTACCTGGCTATACCGTACGGCGCTTAATACGGCTATTGTATTCCTTCGAAGCGAGAAAAAGCGCAGCTTTATATACAACCAAAACATAAACAATCTTGCCGTTCATCAGGAATTATATAACGATGCCGATGATAAAAACATGAAAATGATGTATGAGGCAATTCATCAGTTGAGCTCTATTGATAAAGCATTAATTTTTTACTATTTAGAAAATTTCTCCGGTAAGGAAATTGCAAGCCAACTGGGACTTAGCGAAGTAAACGTGCGGGTAAAGCTCAACAGAGCAAAGGCAAAATTAAAAGAAATAATAATAAAGCAGAAGAATGGCAATCTAAAATACTAAGAAATGGAACTAGACAATTTTAAAAAACTTTGGAATAAAGATAAGGATCAATTGCCCGAATTATCCTTGGAAAAGCAGAATGAGATTCATTCTCCATTGCAGATGATCACCATAAACATGAAAACCGAGTTTTGGCTAATGGTGGTAATCATTCCTACGATGGTGCTTGGGTTTCCATTTACAACCGATGATTATAATATTCAGATGATCACTATTTTTGTTACCGTTTTGATGGTGGCAATCATTGTTTATTTTTACTCCAGGTTTTTAAAATTGTATAAACTTCTCAAAAAGAGCAGCATCAATACCAATTATGATTTATTTAATCTCAGGACCCAACTTTTGATCTCAAAACAAATTTATATTTCATATTATATATCTTATATTCCGCTTGCTTTTCTTTTGTCGCTTATCCGGATCAACTTTCATTTTGATGTAGATTACAATCTTGCCATCTTCGGAATCAGTTTTTTGCTCACCTTTCTAATGCTTTGGTTTATTATTAAATACTGGATATATTATATGTACGGAAGATATATTGATGATGTAGTTCGCCTGGTTGATGAATTAAACGATATTGAGGTGAAACCCAAAATTAATAACAAAAAAACATGGTTTGAGCGTTCTCAAAAATTTTTCATCAATAAATATGGTATCAAAGGAAATGTATTGAATACTATTTTGTGGTTTGTACTTGTTTATATATTCATAATCATTCTTCTGACTTTTATTCTTTATATAATTATTATTTTGGGAGATCAGCTGAATTTCTTCGATAAATCTGATATAGGAAAAGCCTTAAGACAATTAAATTGAATGTTTTTTTAAATTTATTGTAACATTATTGATTTTTTTCTACTAACTATTTAGAATAACATATAATATGAATAAAATCACTACAATTTTTAAAAATTTGGCTCTTGCTTTGTCTGTTGGCATTACACCGTTTTCATTATTACAAGCCCAGAATAGAGACAGAATAGAAAGCTCTGTTAAAGATTTACCTCAAATTACTTTCGTATCCTCTATGGGGAGTTTTCATGCCAATTTTAGCGGACGAGATATATCTTCAAACTTTTTGGTAAATCATTTAGGGGAATGGCTGGGAACAGATAGCGATCATACTTTTCAATTGATAAAAGAAAACATTGATGAATTGGGTATAAAGCATTCGGTATTCCAGCATTACTATAAAGGAGTGAAAGTAATGGACGATGTGCTATTGATACACCAAAAGAATGGTAAACTGACTTATGTTAATGGAGAAATTATCACAAAAATCAATGCATCTGTCAATCAGCAGGTAACATCAGAAAAAATAAAATCAATCATATTATCCGACTTAAATGTCGATAAAATAAAAATGTCTGATATAGAAGAAGTTTTTGCAAAAGTGGATAAAGGGCGTACTTCAGAAGTATATCATACTTCCAAAGTTGAAATACTTTCGTTAAAGCCATCATTGCAGTCTTTTGTATATTATATAGATAATGCAACCCAATCTATTGTTAAAAAAATATCAAAAGTTTATCATACCGATACTCCTTCCTTAAGCTCTACTTATTATAAAGGAGATCAGGCTCTTACCGTTGATTCCGACAACGGACTTTTTCGTCTGAAAGATAATGCGAGAAATATTCATACCAGAGACGGGACAAATTTGGATATTGACACAGTGAATGGCGGATTTATAAATCATGCAGAATATACCAATACAGTAGCCAATTTTACTGCAAACGAGACAAAACCTCCGGTTGAAGTTCATTGGGCAATGGAAAAATCTTATGACTATTATATAAATCGACACAACAGAAACAGCTATGACGGAAATGGCTCTAAAATTGACAATTTTTACAATTTTGATTTTGGGGCAAATGGCGGATTAAATGCTGCAGCATTGGATACCAATATGTATGGCGGAATTGTAGCCATGTTATACGGTAACGGAAGCTTCTTGGGGAATTCTATTTGGAATCCTGTAGTGGGATTAGATGTTGCAGGACATGAATACTCGCATCTTGTTATCGGAAGAAACGGATCAGGTGGGTTAACTTACCAAGGAGAGTCCGGTGCTATCAATGAATCAATAGCCGATATGATGGGAGCTGCAATTGAATTTTATTCAGGTATAGGACCTAACTGGACAATTGGGGAGGGAATCGTAAAGCCTAATGCTTTTGATCCAAATCCTTCACCTTATATGAGAAATATGTCTGATCCTAATAATGTACAAGGAGCGCTACTTTCTAAACAACCGGATACTTACGGAGGTGCTTTTTGGGCTGACCCTACAAACCTTAATGTTGATAAAGGAGGAGTTCATATTAATAGCGGAGTAGGAAATTATTGGTTCTATCTTCTTTCTAATGGTGGTATGGGAGTTAATGATATCGGAAATACATATAATGTAACAGGTATTACGATACAAAAGGCTGAAAGGATTATTTACCGGGCTTTGACTAATTATCTGACACCGAATACAACTTTTATGGATGCTTTAAATGCTACTAAACAAGCAGTTACGGATCTTTATGGAGCAACAAGTATAGAACAGCAACAAAATGTAAATGCTTGGTATGCTGTAGGTTTAGGAAATGGTATTTTGTCAACAAATGATGATGTGCAAACTCAGCTAGACGATCAGTTTACACTTTATCCAAATCCTGTAAAGAATGGTATGTTTACAATAAAGAATAATAAAAACGACGTATCTTTTGAAATTTACGATGTTTCTGGAAGGCTTATCAAGCAAACCGAGAAACTAAATAAAGGATTGAATAAAATTAATATTAATGGAGTTCAAAAAGGTATTTATATAATAAAAATAAATTGTGACGGCGGTATTATTTCAAAAAAATTAGTAATAGAATAATATAAAACACAAACACTACCGAACTCGGTATGATTTTTTCTGCCGGGTTTAAAAAATTATTTCGTTTTAAAAAAGCAGCAGCAATTTTTTTGCTGCTGTTTTTAGTAACTAATTTGTCGTTAGAAAATGGGTCAAAACACTGTTCAGCTTATCAGCATGTGTAATGTTCAATCCGTGGGGTGCACCTTCAATTACTACATAATCATTGTTTGCAATTCCTTCTGCCGCCTGTCTGCCTGCGGTTTCTATCGGTACAATCTGATCATCATAGCCATGCACGATCAATGTCTTAACATTCACATTTTTCAATTCATCACGGAAATCTGTATTTGCCCAGCTTTCAGCGCATTTTATAGTAGCAATAGGGGAGGCTTGGGAAGCGATGCTCCAGTCATAATCTAACTGTTTCTGGGCTACTGTTTGTGCAAGTAAGCCGTAATTGTAAAAGTTTTTATGGAAAGTTTCAAGGAATGCAATACGGTCTTTTTTAAGGCTTTCCAAAATTTTATCTAAATCAGCTTGCGGAACACCGTGCAGATTATCATCTTTCTGCTTTACTAAAGGTATAATTGAAGAAATTAAAGCTATTTTATCAATATTTCCCGAGCCGTAATTGGTAAGATAACGAACTACCTCGCCACCGCCCATTGAGAAACCGAAAAGAATTACATTTTTAAGCTCAAGCTGGGATACGATTTCATGTAAATCGGCAGCCAGCCCGTTGTAATCATAACCGTCGGTTGTAGGCCATGATTTCCCAAAGCCTTTCCTGTCATACGCAATTACTCGATATCCCAATTCTAGAAGAACAGGCAATTGTAGTTCCCATGATTTGCCGCTTAAAGGCCATCCGTGAATCAAAACAATGGGTTGCCCTGAACCAAAATCTTCATAATACAATTGATGATTTTTTTCATTTTGTTTTGTGATATATGGCATAATTATAATTTTTTATATTAATCTTCCATTATTTTTGAACAAATTTTAAGCCAGTAAAAAGTTTTAATATTAATAAAAAGTGTAACAATTTTTTTTAATCGTAACTAACTCTTCAGAGCTAAAAACCATGACTTCATCAGAACAAGAATTTTTAGATAAAATAGAAAAGCATAAAGGAATCATTTTTAAGATTTCTAAAATGTACATGGATGATAAAGACGACCGCGACGATCTTTTTCAGGAAATAACTTATCAGGTTTGGAAAGCTTATTCAAACTTCAGGGGAGAAAGCGAATTTTCTACCTGGCTTTACAGAATAGCCTTAAATACAGCAATAGTTTTTTTAAAGTCCGAAAAAAAGAGAAGCTTTATCGCCAATGAAGATTTTACAGATTATAAAATTGTTCAGGATGAATATGATCTTGAAAAAGAAGAAAAACTGACTGAAATGTATAAAGCCATTCATCAGCTTAATCCGATTGATAAGGCATTCATTTTTTACTATTTAGAAGACTTTTCGGGAAGAGAAATTGCAGAGCAAATAGGGATCTCCGAAGGAAATGTAAGGGTAAAAATGAACCGCGCAAAAAATAAACTGAAAGATATCTTAAACTCAAAATAACATTAATTTTTAAAAAATAAAAGCAATGAATATAGACGAACTAAAAAGTACATGGAACGAAGATTTTTCTGATGAAACTCCCGAAATAAGCATAGACGATAAAAATAAAATAAATCTCCCTCTCGAAAAGATGCGTAAGAATATGCGCATGGAGTTTTGGTCAACTGTTGGCATATTTGTTTTTGCTTTTGCCGTAATCTGGGTTCCGGTTCCCGAAGCACCGTTTAAATTTAAATTCTACTTAACGATTCTTGTTATGTCGATGATTCTTGTAACTGCATTTTTCTTCAGTAAATTTTTTCAGCTGTACAAAGAGATCAGCAGCCCGGTCATGAAAACATATCAATCTCTTCAGGATCTTCTACATCAGCTTAATCTGAATAAACAATATTACCTTTCCTTTTACCTTTCTTTTGTACCTTTTCTCGTATGTGAATTGATTATAGTGATCGAATTTTTACCTCACCGCACACCATTAAGTGATCTGAGGGTTGCAATAACAATCATTACTGCTCTGATAATCGGTCTTTCTGCTTTGTTCATTATTGGAAAATGGTGGTTTGAGAGACTTTATGGGAAATATATCGTTCAAGTGGAAAATCTTCTGAATGAATTTAAAAAATAGCTTGATTAAAGTTTCGGCGGGCTGAAAGCCCGCCGAAACTTTAATCAAAAACTATAATCTAGATTTCTCTAATATGCTTTTAGAAGAATCTGATGCAATGGCCAAACCTGCACCAAGCATGATAATATCTTTTAAAACAAGCCTTCCCGCTCCTGAAAGATAAGGAAAGCCATATTGAGGCCCATCTAAGTTAGGAACCCAAGTTTCTGGTGTGGTAATGAGAAAAGTAAGAGTGATTATTGACATTCCTGCGGTTAAAATTCCACTCAAAACTCCAATTTTAGGATAAAAAATGCCTAACAAAACCAAGACTCCAATGACACAGATGATAGCTCCTAAACCATAAGAAAAAGTATAAGTTCCATTGTTTTTATGCCATTCGATATTTTCAGGAACTACTTCGCCTTCCTTGTTTTTATAAAGATGATAATTATCTATATCCGAAGCCTTATTGTTAAGAAAAAAACTCATAAAAGGAGAATTGGCTACAAACGGGATAATGCCTTCAGCTTCGTATTGATACGCCTTCAGACCTCCAATCCAAGCCATCACAATAAAAATACCGATTCTTAAAAAGTGGATAAACATTCTCTGTGAATTGGCTAATAATTCAATCATAATTTTTTATTGGCAAATTACTCAGAATGAAGAATGAAAGAAATGGATATTTATGGATATTACCTGCCAAGATCTGCAACAATAGAGATTCCGCCTTCTTTTCTGAATTGGGACGGCGAAATACCGGTGTGTTTTTTGAAATATTTACTAAAATAAAATTCATCGCTGAAATTGAGCTCCAAAGCGATTTCTTTAATTGATTTTCGGGTAAGGTGTATTTTTCTTTTAGCCTCCAGAATTACTCTATCCTGAATGATTTTTGATGGTGTTTTATTGAAGTTTGATTTGATTTTTTTACTTAAAGTATTTGGCGCAATATGAAGCAAATCTGCATAAAAACTTAAGCTTTTTTCAAATAAAAAATGTTTTTCCACAAGAGCCTGAAAAGATTTTATTTCTTTAAAATTATTTTTAATCAGATTATGATCGAGCAATATTTTATTTTTCTCTTTGCTGCCAATAGCAAGTATAAGCTGAAGATACGCGCGTAAAACTGCATCATTAAAGCCTTCTTTATAGCTTTCATTTTTTATTTTTAAAAAATAATGACAGATTTCCTTGAATACCGCCGGGTTCAATTCAAAATGAGGAAAAAGATAAATATTGTTAAAAAGCAAGCCATTGCACGCAACTTCTTTTTTATGAAATTCGATACAGTAAAAGTCACCGTGAAAATTGAGATTCTCAATTTCAATATCCATTTCACTGAAAATCTGAACATTCTGGAAAGGTGAAGTGAAAAATATAGTTTTGCCGGTAAAATCATATTCCGTAAAATCGACCACTATTTTACCATTTCCTTCAAGCAGAAAAATGTGATAAAATGAATCACTAAAAATATTCTTAAAATATTTCGAATCTTCTTTCTGAACAGATATAAAATCACTTTTCATGAAAATAAAGCTACAAAATTATTTATTAAGCATCCGAAAGGTTTAAGGCAAAATATTAGAAGACGCATTTTCTTTTTCTTTTATGATTTCTTTTTTTACCCAATCCAGCTGCACATCTCTTTGCTCTAAAATGTCTTCAATATTTTGTTTAATTTCAACATCCGGGATGACGCCTTTTTGTGTATTGGTAAACGTAATATTAGGCTGTACAAGCGCTAAACCAATCGGCAAATCGATTTTAGAATTTGGAAGAGTCTGATAAGAATAGAATCCCGCGACAGTTCCGTCATTGGCGCCACCGGTTTCTTCACCCACTAATATTACACGCTTGTCATTTTTGAGTTTTGCCGCGATGATTGAAGATGCAGAAAAACTGCCGCCGTTAATTAATACAAAAACTTTTCCTTGAAAAGCATTTTTTTTAGGCTTTGTAGATTTGGCGGCTTTCATTCTGTAATAGGCTTTGCCGTCTTTTCCTTTATATGAACTGAATGCCTGACCAAAAAAATATCCGGGATAAACCAATGTTTTTAAAGCGTATTGCAGCGGACTGGCTTTTCGGAAATAATTAGTTTTTAATGGGCTGTTTTTTGAGCTGAGTTGCGAAGGTTTAATAAGAATAAACGGTTCCGGCGTCAGATATGAATACAGATTGTTGATTTCATAAAGAGAACCGCCGTAATTATCTCTAATGTCAATAATCAAATAATCGGCTTTAGCATTTTTTATTTTTTCAAAGCTTTCTTTGTAGAATTTGTCTGAAAATGTTTTTGAAAAGCTTTTAACTTTAATATAAGCAATGGAAGAATCTTTATCCACAAATTTAAAGTTGCGGTTGTAAGAATCTGTTGATGCAACATAATCATTCAGCTTTTTTTCCGGTGTACGCTTTTTGAGTTCTTTGTCTTTTTCGAGATCTGTTTTACTTTTTGATTCTCTTCTTATTGTGTATACTTTTTCTTCACCTTTGTACAGGGTTTCAATTTTCGCGCTGTCTAAAATACCTTTTTCCACCGCATAAAAATTAAAGAAAACATCCTTTAAGTAATACGGATAAAAAGTAGTGTTGAAGCCGTCGCTGCTGATCAGGTTTCTGTATTTTTGAAGATAATTGGAAACAGGAACTTTATTGATCGACAAAATTTCAGTTCCTGGCCTTATATTTTCTATAGAATCTTTATTTTGAATGATATACAGATGATCGCCTTCCACATGATATTCAAAACGTCCAAAAAGTCCTTTTTTGTTTTTTAAGGTTTTTATTTCTTTTTTATTAAACTTTTTACCGGGAATTCTCAGCGCAAGATGGCCTTCGCGAATTTTGGAGATGACGGGCTGAAGCTTAAAATAAAACTGAACAGGTGCAAGTGGTTTATTAATTGTTTTTTTTAGGCTGTCAAATTTAAAATCCAATTCCTTTTTTGAAATGTACCAGTTGAGCTGCGGATGCATTTGCTGAAGTTTTTTGTAGGCGAAATCTACATCTTCCCGAAGCTTTTCGGGAGAAATGGTTGTTAATCTGTGTTTATTGTTTCTTTTAACCGAAGCGCAGGAAACCAAAACAACAGCAAAAAACAGGAATACAAAATGTTTCAATTGACAGAATTTAAAAAGTTTAAATTTAAAAAGTTTATCATTATAATAAGAAAAAAAGTAATTTTTATTTCTCTTCGTCTTACTATAAACAATCGACAGTAACACAGAAAAGGTTACATTTAAAAGTTAATATTTATTTATAAAAATGATCTATTTAATCATCATTGTTGCGTTTATTATTGCATTAATATATTGGGTAACTTCTTGGGAGGTTTTCGGTGCAGAACCTACAGGAAAGCGTTTGGAAAGAATGCTTCAATCGAAAAACTACAAAAACAAGCAGTTTCAGAATCTGAGCTTTACTCCTCAAATTGCCGAAGGATACAGCATGCCAAAAGTAATGTACAGTTTCTTTTTTGCTAAAAAAGATCCGTTTTTGAAACCTCACGCCAGCGTTCCTACAATTCATACAGATTTCAAAAGCCTTTCGAAAGATGAAGATGTTTTCGTTTGGTTGGGGCATTCGTCTTATTTTATACAGATTGACGGCGTGTCATTTTTAATAGATCCGGTTTTGAGCGATTATGGTTCGCCATTTAAGTTTTTTAATAAAGCTTTTAAAGGTTCAAACCTGTTCAAACCTGAAGATATTCCGCAAATCGATTATCTCGTGATTACGCATGATCATTACGATCATTTGGATTATCCAACGGTAAAAGAAATTAAGCTTAAAGTAGAAAAAGTTATTTTGCCTTTAGGTGTCGGTGCTCATTTTGAAAGATGGGGATATTCCGGAAATCAGCTTTTGGAAGAAGAATGGGGCGCTTCGACTGAGCTTAAAAACAATATTAAAATCACATTTACACCGGCAAGACATTTTTCTGGTAGAAAATTTCATAGAAATAACACGCTTTGGACTTCTTATGTTTTGGAAACCCGATCAAAAAAAATATTTTTGGGCGGTGACAGCGGTTATGATAATCACTTTAAAATGATTGGTGAAAAGTTCGGGCCTTTTGATTTTGCTGTTTTAGAAAACGGACAATACAATGAAGCCTGGAAATACATTCATACTTTGCCGGAAGATGTTATTCAGGCAAGTTTTGATTTAAAAGCAAAAAATATTATTCCCGTTCATTCCGGGAAGTTTGCCTTGGCACTTCATCCCTGGAATGAGCCGTTGCAAAAAGTGACAAAGCTTGGAAAAGAAAAAAATCTGCATATTCTCACCCCGAAAATCGGTGAGATTTTAGATTTGGACAAATCCGAAAACCAATTTCAGGTGTGGTGGGAATAATTTATTCATGCCAGATTCCTTTGTATCTTTTGGGATGATTTTCTAATTGTTGTCTTGCAAAATCACATTCGGGGTGAATCATAAGATCTTTTTTTTCGGCATAACGTACCAGTTCGTCCAAAAGCATTTTGGCATATCCGTGGCCTTCAAGATCTTCGTCAATTTTTGTATAATATACGTTCATGAGCCTGCCGTCGATCTTTATAGACATATAGCCGACTTTTTTTCCGCCAATTAATATCTGCAATTCGTCTTGATATGGAGATATTTCAAATGTTATATTTTCCATGATTTTTGTGAAATTTGGTAAAGTTAAATTGTTCTTAAACAGATTCTTTCCTTTAAAATTACAAATTAAATTTTTATAAATGGATTGTTTTTTAAAATCTTACCGTAATTTTTATTGACTTAAAATTAAATAACTTAATCTTAAATTCTTCAATATCTTAATGGTAAAAAGGGTCAAAAAACAAAAAAGCTCCTTTTTAAGGAGCTTTCCATTTATGGTAAAGTCGAAAATTAAATTTCGTCAATAATTTCGTTTAAAACGGTGCTTGGTCTCATTGCTTCATACGTTTTGTATGTGTCGGTTTTGTAATAACCGTCAATGTTTTGAGGTTTACCTTGAGCACCAATTAATTCAGCATTAATTACTTCTTCATTTTCCTTCATTGCTTCTGCAACCGGAGCAAATTGTTCAGCTAATTCAGCATCAGCAGTTTGATTTGCCAACGCTTCAGCCCAATACATCGCCAAATAGAAGTGAGAACCTCTGTTATCGATTTGTCCGATTTTTCTTGCAGGAGATTTGTCTGTAGCTAAGAATTTGGCGTTCGCTTCATCCAATGCATCAGCCAAAACCTGAGATTTAGTATTGTTTTGAGTTTGAGCTAAATGTTCTAAAGAAGCCTGAAGAGCTAAAAATTCACCTAAAGAATCCCATCTTAAATACCCTTCTTCAACAAATTGTTCAACGTGCTTCGGAGCAGAACCTCCCGCACCAGTTTCAAATAAACCGCCACCGTTCATCAACGGAACGATAGAAAGCATTTTAGCAGAAGTTCCAAGCTCAAGAATTGGGAAAAGATCGGTCAAGTAATCTCTCAATACATTTCCTGAAACAGAAATAGTATCTTTTCCTTCTCTTGCTCTTTTCAAGGTTTCAGTCATTGCGTCTTTTACATCAAGAATCTTAATGTCAAGTCCGTTTGTATCGTGATCTGCAAGATATTTTTCAACTTTTTTGATGATTTCTCTGTCGTGCGCTCTTCCTTTATCCAACCAGAAAATCGCTGGCGTATCAGATAATCTTGATCTGTTTACTGCCAATTTTACCCAGTCCTGAATCGGAGCATCTTTAGTCTGACACATTCTGAAAATATCACCTTTTTCCACTTTTTGAGAAAGAAGAACGCTTCCGGCTTCGTCCTGAACTTCAATTGTCCCTTCAGCAGTTGCCTGGAAAGTTTTGTCGTGTGAACCGTATTCTTCAGCTTTTTGAGCCATTAAACCAACATTCGGAACAGAACCCATTGTTGTAGGATCCAATTTTCCGTGCGCTTTCATATCGTCAATTACAGCTTGATAAAAACCAGCGTAAGAACGATCCGGAATGATACAAACCGTATCTTCTTCTTTTCCTTCTTTGTTCCACATTTTTCCGCCGCCTCTTACCAAAGCAGCCATTGATGCGTCAACAATAATATCAGAAGGAACGTGGAAATTCGTAATTCCTTTGTCAGAATTTACCATTGCAACTCTTGGTCCGTTTGCTAAGGCTGCTTCAATGTCACCTTTAATGTTTGCTTCCTGAGCATTTCCTTTGATTTTTTCGAACAGATCTGCAAGGCCATTATTTGGATTTACGTCTAAAGATTTGAAAGTTTCAGCATATTTTACGAAAACGTTTTTGAAGAATGTTTCTACGATCGCTCCGAAAATAATTGGGTCGGAGATTTTCATCATCGTAGCCTTTAAGTGAGCGGAAAGAAGTACGTTTTTGTTTTTAGCCTCGTCGATCGCCTGTTGAACGAAAGCTCTTAAAGCGTTTAAGTTCATTACAGAAGAATCGATAATTTCTCCGGCCTGAAGGTTTGCGAAATCTTTTAATAAAGTTTCAGCACCATCATTTCCTTTGAAAACGATTTTATATTTTGTTGCATTTTCAAGCGTAGTCGAAGTTTCAGTTCCGTAGAAATCGCCGTTGTCCATGTGAGCAACGTCAGTTTTGCTGTCAGAAGCCCAATCACCCATTCTGTGTGGATTTGCTTTTGCATAATTTTTAACAGCTTTCGGAGCACGTCTGTCAGAATTTCCTTCTCTTAACACAGGATTTACGGCACTTCCCAATACTTTAGCATATTTAGCTTTGATCGCTTTTTCCTCATCATTTTTTGGTTCAGCAGGATAATTTGGAACTGCAAAACCTTTTGATTGTAATTCAGCAATTGCTTCATCCAATTGAGGCGCAGAAGCGGAAATATTGGGTAATTTGATAATGTTCGCATCCGGTTGAGTGGCCAATTGACCTAATTGAGCCAATGCGTCGTCGATTTTCTGATCATCTTTCAAAAATTCAGGGAAGTTTGCCAAAATTCTTCCGGCCAAAGAAATATCCGGAACCGCAATCTCAATATTTGCTGATTTCGTAAATGCCTTTACGATTGGTAAAAACGAGTGTGTAGCCAACATCGGAGCTTCATCCGTAAGGGTGTAATAGATTTTTGATTTGTCTGACATTATACTGTTATTTATTATTTGATTTTTAAAGTCCCACAAATTTAGTTAAAATTTAATTTTTTTAGATTAAACCCAAATAAGAATTTCTACTTTAAGAATTATTTAACCTTTAATTGAACAAAATCCTGTGAATTTTGAATAAATTTGATAAACTTTAAAAAGATACATTATGTCAACGATCACATTAAAAGGAAATGAAGTGCATACATTGGGAAAACTTCCTGAAGTTGGGTTTACAATCAAAGATTTTGCTTTGGTAGACACAAATCTGAATGTAAAAGAACTTTCAAATTTTGACGGAAAAAAGAAAGTATTCAATATTTTTCCAAGCATTGATACGGGAATTTGTGCTGCTTCTGCAAGAAAATTCAACGAAGAGGCTTCGGCTTTAGAAAATACGGTTGTGATCAATGTTTCTAAAGATTTACCTTTTGCATTAGGAAGATTTTGTGCAGCTGAAGGTTTGGATAATGTAGAAACGCTTTCAGATTTCAGAGGAAGTTTTGGAGACGATTATGAAGTGACAATCACCGATTCTCCAATGAAAGGCCTTTTGAGCCGCGCTGTAATTGTAACTGATGAAGAAAATAAAGTAGTGTACACAGAGCAGGTTTCAGAAATTGCAAACGAGCCAAATTATGATGCAGCAATCGAGGCATTAAAATAATTAGAAATAAAATTTTTTATAAAGCCTTGTGAAAGTTTTATTCGCAAGGCTTTTTGTTTTAAAACCAGAAATTAAAATGGTTAAAAGAATTGTCGCAAATATCAAAACAGATGATTTATCAAAAGCAGATCGGTTTTATCATGATATTTTAGGCCTGGAAACTTTGATGGATCATGGCTGGATCAAAACTTTCGGAAATGATGAAGAATCAAAGGTTCAGATCAGTTTTGCCATTCATGGAGGAAATGATACGAAAGTTCCCGATTTTTCTATTGAAGTTGATAATATAGATGAAATTTATGAAAAAATGAACAATTCCGGATTTGAAATTATGTACGAAATCACCAACGAAGATTGGGGCGTTCGTCGCTTTTTTGTAAAAGACCCGTTTGGGAATCTGATAAATATTCTTTCGCATCAGTAAGTTGATTCAAATCATCAAAACTTTATCTATTAAAAAACTAAATTTACATAATACATGAAACGTTCAGGAACAGCAGATTTACCTCTTCACTACGGCAAAGTACCACCGTGGCTTTATGAGCGTATGTCTATTCTCGGGCTTTCAATTATTGAAGTAATTTTAGCAGATTACGGTAAAGATGAAGTTATCCGCCGATTGGCTGATCCGTTTTGGTTCCAAAGTTTCGGTGCAGTAATGGGAATGGATTGGCATTCTTCGGGAATCACAACTTCCGTGATGGGTGCTTTGAAACGTTCAATCAACCCAAATTCTCAATCTCTCGGATTATACATTTGTGGAGGAAAAGGTAAATTTTCCAGAGATACGCCGTCAGAATTAATTCAAATTGCTAATAAAACAGGATTAAACGGAACAGAACTTGTAAGAGCAAGCAAACTTTCCGCAAAAGTAGACAATACGGCCATTCAGGATGGTTATCAACTGTATTTACACAATTTTATTCTGTCAGATAATGGAAACTGGAGCGTTGTTCAGCAAGGAATGCACGAATCTGACGGAACGGCAAGGCGATATCACTGGCATTCGGAAAATATAAAATCCTTTGTTGAAGAGCCTCACACAGGAATCAACGGAATTTCGAGAGGGAGAATCTTAAATCTCACCGACTCTGAAGCTTCCGGAAACAGAAAAGGAATTTTAGAGATTTCTCATACTGATTCTGTAGAAATCATGAGTGACTTTTCGAGATTAATTCTTCCTAATCATCACGATGTTCAAGCTTCTGATGTCGATTTGAGGCGTTTGGGCGCGCTTTTATATGTTACACGTGAACAGCAACCGCAAAATTTTGAAGATCTTCTTTTGCTGGAAGGCGTTGGTCCGCGAACGATGCAGTCGTTGGCTTTGGTAAGTGAAGTGATTCACGGTGCGCCTTCAAGGTTCAAAGATCCGGCGAGATTTTCTTTTGCTCATGGTGGAAAAGACGGTCATCCGTTTCCTGTTCCGACCAAAGTTTATGACGAAAGCATCAATATTCTTAAAACAGGAATCGAGAAATCTAAACTAGGAAATTCGGATAAATTAAAAACATTAAACAAGCTTCACGAGATTGTTGCCAAAACAGAAAAAGATTTCATTCCGAATTTCGATATTCAGGAAGTTATTGAAGAGGAAAGGCAAAATTCATGGAGATTTGGAGGCAAAACGGTGTTTGGAGATGCGCAGAAACCGACAAAACCGAAACCGATTCAGCTTTCTTTGTTTTAAATATAATTTTAATAATAAACTATTAAGAATTTAATTAAGTTGATAAGGATATTAAGCATAGCTTCGCTTAAGATTTAAATAAATCTTAATGCCTTAAAATAGCCTTAATGGTTCAAAATCTTAAACAAAAAAAAACCTTTATCAATTCCCGAAAAAATTCTACTTTTAGCTTTCCAAAACACTTTCATCAATGAGTAATAAATCTCTCGAAATCTCGTATGATTTTCCATTTTTTCTGAATGAAGAACTTGTTGAAATTTTTCAGGCTCATGAGAAAGTATTTTTTCAAAAAGGCGACTGTATCCTTGAAGAAGGAAAAACGGCAAACGAATATTATATTCTGGAAAAAGGCTTGGCAAGATCTTTTGTGAATGACTTTAACGGAAATGATGTGACAACAAATTTTTTCGTGGAAAACGAAATAGTCATTGAAGTTTTGTCAATATTTCAAAGAATTGCAACACAGGAAAATATTGTCTGCATCACAGATTGCGAATGTTGGAAGATGGATTTTGATGTTTTTCAGGAATTATTTCACAAAATACCAAACCTTCGTGAATGGGGCAGATCGTGGATGTCGCAGCAGCTTTTCGTATACAAACAGCGCTCGGTAGAGATATTTACACTTTCCGCAACAAAACGCTACCTGAATCTTTTGGAACAAAAACCTCATGTTATTCAATTTGCTCCGCTGAAGCAGATCGCATCTTATTTGGGAGTTACAGACACTTCTTTAAGCCGTATCCGCAAAGAATTGGTTTCCCATCCAAAGAAAATTTAAATCTTGTCTTATGGCAAGTTGATTTCCGCAATGACTTGGTAATTTTGGTAAAAGTTTAACATCAAAAATTACAAAATGAAAATCAACCAAATTTATGTCAACCTTCCGGTGAAAGATGTTCAAAAGACAAGAGAGTTTTGGACTAAGCTTGGGTTTTCCATCAATGAACAATTCTCTGACGAGAAAGCGGTTTGCGTCGTCATGAAAGAAGATCATATTTACACGATGTTTTTAAAGGAAGAGTTTTTCCAGACTTTCACAGATAGGCCTGTTGCAAAAGGAGAAACAACCCAAACGCTTCTTGCCATTGGCGTAAACAGTCGTGAAGAAGTTGACCAAGTGGTAAAAACAGCTATCGAAAATGGAGGCTCAACATACAGCGAGCCACAAGATCACGGCTGGATGTACCAAAGTGCTTTTTCAGACCTGAACGGACATCAGTGGGAAGTAATGTTTGCTGATATGTCTAAACTTCCGACAGAGTAAATTTCAAAAATTAAACGAAACATTTAAAAAATTGCAAAATGAAGATCAATCAAATTTATGTCAATCTTCCTGTAAAAGACATTCCGAAAACAAAAGAATTTTGGTCGAAACTAGGTTTCACTTTCAACGAGCAAATTTCAGACGAAAGAGCGGTTTGCGTAGTGATGAATGACAATATTTACGTTATGTTTATCACGGAAGAATATTTTCAGACTTTTTCCGAGAGACCAGTTCCGAAAGGTGATACCACTCAGGTTCTTATTGCAATTAGCTTAAACAGCCGTGAAGAAGTCGATAATTTAGTAAATACAGCTCTTGAAAACGGAGCAACACAACACGAAGAGCCACAGGATCACGGTTGGATGTATCATAATTCTTTCTGGGATATCAACGGACATGGCTGGAATGTAACGTTTGCAGATCTTTCTCAAATGCCTTCGCGGCCTTAAACTCAATCTTAACCTTAATTTTAAAATTATGGATACACCAAAATCAAAAAAATTAGACATTATTATTCCGGCTTTTCGGGGACACAGCCAAAACTTTCTGATGGTTCTCGACGGAATTTCTGAAGAAGATGCTTTAAAGAGAATTGAAGGAAAAACCAATCACATCGTTTGGATGGTCGGGAATTTTCTTGATATGCGTTATGCATTAGGAAATGTTTTCGGAATCAGTGAAGAATTTCAATTTATAGACTTTTTCTCGCAAGGAAAAGCGTTGGACGAAACTCTGAAATATCCGACTTTAGAAGAGCTTAAAGCCGATTTTCATAAAATTTCACCTCTTGTTTACAGCAAATTACTGGAAGCTTCCGATGAAGAATTGGAAAAAGCATTTCCGATGGGAATGAACGTTGACTTTTTCCCTGAAACAGTTTTGAATTTTGTTGGAATGTGCATCGGGCGTGAAGATTATCTGTGCGGACAAATCGGGTTAATGCGCAGAATTCTTGGTTACGAAGGAATGAAATACGATTTTGACAAAAATTTAAAATATTAATAATTCAGAAAAGGTTTTAAGTATCATTAATTCAATAAACTTAAGATTTATAGTAACTTCAAAAAATAAAATATCATGGCAAAATTAAATCCTTACTTAAATTTCGACGGGAAAGCAGAAGAAGCCTTCACTTTTTACCAATCAGTTTTCGGTGGAGAATTCGTTGGCGGAATTCATAAAATGGGCAATGCTCCCGGAACTGAAAATCTTTCGGACGAAGAAAAAAACAGAGTAATGCATATTGCGCTTCCGATTGGCGGTGATTTGCTGATGGCTTCAGATATTGTGCCGAGCTTCGGACAGACTTTGACGGTTGGAAACAACAATTATGTATCGGTTTTCCCTGACTCGAAAGAAGATGCGGACCGAATTTTCAAAGGACTTTCTGAAGGTGGAAACATCGAAATGCCGATTGAAGATCAATTTTGGGGAGATTATTTCGGTAGCTTTCAGGACAAATATGGTGTTCATTGGATGATCAACTACAACGACGAATACGCAAAATAATCCTATATTTAACTAATTATAAAAGGGTGACTGAAAATTTTGGTTGCCCTAATTTAAACTATTAAAAAGATATGGAACCAATTAAAATTGACATTACGATTTTAGCTCCTGTTGAAAAAGTCTGGGATTATTTTAATGAGCCCAAACACATTACTAAATGGAATTTTGCAGATGAAACCTGGCATTGCCCAAGTTCTGAAAATGACCTTCAGGTTGGAGGAAAGCTGAAAACCAGAATGGAGGCAAAAGACGGAAGTTTCGGATTTGATTTTGAAGCAATTTATGATGAGGTTATTCCGCATGAAAGAATAAAATACCATCTGGAAGACGGTAGAAAAGTTGAAGTAATCTTTGATAAAATTGATGAAAATACCACCAAAGTGACCGAGATTTTTGAGCCTGAAAAACAAAATTCTGTTGAAATGCAGCGCGATGGCTGGTACGCAATACTCAATAATTTCCACAAATACGTGGAAAATAACTAACTTAAAAACTTTTGATCATGATCAATTTAGTAATAATGGCAAAATATCTAAAACCCATTTGTACTGAGAATCATGCAATGAAAAATAACTTTTTGCAGGGAATTATTGCAATGCCTGCAAGAAAAGCTTTGGAAAAAGAAAAGATAGATTCTTTGGAAAAATTATCAGATTATTCTGAACAGGAAATCATGCAATTTCATGGCTTTGGAAAAAATACAATTCAGAGGCTGAAAAATCACATGAAGGAAAACCAAATATCATTTAAAAATAACTAAAAACTTAAGTATTCTTAATAGTTTAAGTACATTTTAATTGCTTAATTATTAAAATATTGCTTCGTTTTTCATAAAGACACATCAATCAACATAAAAATAAAATAATGAACAACGATATTTTCCCGTGTCTCTGGTATGATGGAGATGCCAAACAATCTGCAGAATTTTACTGCAATGTATTCAATGGAAAAATTACAGCAGATACGCCTGTTGTGATGGATATTGATCTTTTTGGTCAAAAATTAATGCTTTTAAATGGGGGTCCTCATTTTGAAAAAAACGCTTCTGTTTCTTTTATGGTGATTTGTGAAACGGAAGAGGAAGTTGAAAAATATTGGCATCCACTTTCTGAAAACGGAATAGTACTTATGGAACTTGGCGAATATCCGTGGAGCAAAAAATACGGATGGGTTCGGGATAAGTTTGGGGTGACGTGGCAAATTTTTCTTGGCGAAAATGAAATAGCTCAGAAAATTATTCCAACGCTGATGTTTATTCACCAAAACAACGGAAAAGCAATGGAAGCAATGGAATTGTACACGAAAGTATTTCCAAATTCAAAGATCGGAAACGTTCTGAAATACGGTGATGGTTTCGGTGACGAAAACCACGAAATTCCTGAAAATGTACAGCATGCCCATTTTGAAATTAATGGTTATTCTTTTTTCTGTATGGATAATTCTTATGATCATCAATTTGATTTTAACGAAGGAATTTCGATGGTGGTAATGACGGGCGATCAGGAAGAGACGGATTATCTTTGGAATGCATTAACTTCCGATGGAGGGCGGGAAAGCATGTGCGGCTGGCTGAAAGACAAGTTTGGAATGAGCTGGCAAATTGTTCCGAAAAGACTGATTCAGCTGATGAACGATCCTGATCAGGAAAAGGCTCAGAAAGTGGTGCAGGCAATGATGAAAATGCAGAAAATCGTCATTGCAGATTTAGAAAAAGCGTATAATTCATAAAATTTTCGGCTTATTGTTTGATGTAATTTTGCGAAAAAGATTTGCTTATGAAAACACAGAACAAGTCAAAATCTCTTTCAAAAGTGCCGGAAGACGGTTTGTATCCCGAAATCATCAGAAAAAATTATTTAGGAAGTAAAAAATTAGTCGGCAAAAAAGCGGTCATTTCCGGTGGCGACAGCGGAATCGGCCAGGCTGTTGCCGTGCATTTTGCCCGTGAAGGCGCAGATGTTGCGATCATTTACAAAGAAAGTGATAAAGATGCCAAAGAAACATTAAAATTAGTAGAAAAAGAAGGAAGGCAATGTATTTTATTAAAAGGTGATATTGCTAAAAAGGTTTTCCGGAACAAATGTCTTGAAAAAGTAAAAAAACAATGGAAAACCCTTGATATTCTCGTCAATAATGCCGGAATTCAGTTTCCTAAAGATGATGTTGAAAATATTTCTGATGAGCAGATTTCGGAAACATTTAATGTCAATATTATTTCCATGATTTCTTTTACCAGAGATTTTTTACCTTTAATGAAAAAAGGAAGCCGAATCATTTGTACAACGTCTGTTACAGCTTACCGCGGCAGCGAGCATCTCATTGATTATTCTGCAACAAAAGGAGCAATTGCTACTTTCGTACGTTCTTTGGCAACCAATCTTGCCGAAAAAAATATTCTGGTCAACGGAATTGCTCCCGGTCCGATCTGGACACCGTTGGTGAAAGAAACTTTTGAAAATATTTCCACTTTCGGGAAAGATACCCCTTTGAAAAGAGCAGGCCAGCCTTCAGAAGTTGCTCCGGCTTATGTTTTTCTGGCATCGGAAGATTCTAGTTTCATTACAGGGGAAATTATTCACATTAATGGTGGTGATTTCGTCGGAGGATAATTTTTTACCTAAACCTAAACCTAAACCTAAACCTAAACCTAAAATTATATGGAAACCTTAAAATTCGAAATTGAAATAGACGCACCGCCCGAAAAAATATGGACTGTACTTTGGAGCGATATATCTTATCAGCAATGGACATCGGCTTTTACAGAAGGCTCGTTTTATCAGGGAACATTGGAGGAAAACAGCATTGTAAAGTTTTTAGATCCTAAAAATAACGGAATGTACAGCCGTGTGGTCAAAAATGTACCGAATAAAGAAATGATTTTTCTGCATTTAGGTGAAATTTATGATGGAATTGAAACACCACAGAATTGGGGAGACGCTACCGAATCTTATCTTTTGGAAGACACCGAAAAAGGAATTCTTTTAAAGTGCGAAATCAAAACTTCAGAAGAATTTAAAAGTTTTTTTGAGGAACATTTTCCGAAAGCATTACTTAATATTAAACATTTAGCCGAAAATCAACTTTAAAAGTGTAATAATTTTAAAAATCAAAATCATAAAATGATTATTATGGAAACATTATCATACGAAACAGTAATTAATGCTCCAAAGCAAAAAGTTTGGGACATTCTTTGGGGACCGGAAACTTATAATCAATGGACACAATTTTTCAGTCCGGGTTCACAAATGAAATCTGATTGGAAAGTTGACGGAAAAACGTATTTCGTGAATGCTGAAGGTGAAGGAATGGTTTCTACAATTGATAGTATTGATGAACCCAACCAAATTATTTTTAAACATTTAGGAATGGTCGACAAAGACGGAGTTGAAGATACCGAAAGCATGGAGGTCAAGCAATGGAGCGGCTGTTATGAAAAATATATTTTGATCGATTACGACGGAAAAACCAAGCTTCATGCAGAAGTGCAGACCGAAAAAAACTGGGAAGAACATATGAATGAAGGCTTTACAAAAGGATTGGAAGTTGTGAAAAACCTCGCTGAAAATAATAATAATATGTTTTAGATAGTTTCTTCGCACAAATTTGGTAGATTACATAGATTTTATTGTAATTTTAAAACTGATTCAAAATTTGCGAGAAATAAAAACATGAAATTATTAACAATTCTTTTCGTCACATTCATTCTTTCTTTATTTGGGACGAAAATTTTCCAAGGCGACTGGGATTTTTTGTTTTCTGGAAACTTGGGAATGGCAGCTTTCGTTATTTTTACCGGATTTGCGCACTTTAAATTTCAAAAAGGAATGGCAATGATGATTCCGGATTTTATTCCTGCAAAGATGTTTTGGGTTTATTTTACCGGAATTATTGAAATTGCTGCCGGAATCGGCTTGATGATTCCTGCGATTCGGGAAACTACAGCAATTCTGTTGATTGTTTTTTATTTCTTGGTTTTCCTTGCCAACATCAATTCGGCAAAGAAAAAAGTGAATCTTTTTAAAGCAGATTATACAGGTCCCGGAATGAGCTATCTTTATAAAGAGAGAATTCCGATGCAGATTATTTTGATTGTCTGGACTTGGTATTTTGGGATTTATTTGAATTAAATCTTGACAAATTATTAGAAATATAAAAACGGAAAGTATTGACTTTTCGTTTTTTTGATTTTATTTTTTATAATCTGCAAAATGATGTAACGTTTTTATCTTCTTAAACGTCTTATTAATAAATGTTTATTTAATGTAAATAAATAATTCTGAACCAAATCTAAATATTGAATTATGAACTTTAATTACAAAATTTTAACCACCGCTCACATTGTAATATCTGCGATTATGATCAATGCGCAAAGTTCAACGGCAAAATTGCCCGGCGACCCGGCATTAGTGTCTTCTAAAGCCACATTAGACAAGCTTATTTCCTATGATAAAGGAGATTTTAAGTATAAAGTTGAAGATTATTTTGCAAGGCCAAAAGCTTCACAGTTTAAAATTTCACCGGATGGGCAATATTTGTCTTACAAGGAAAAAGATAATGACAAAAAAAATCATGTTTATGTAAAAGACCTGAAAACCGGTACAATCACAAAAGCACTTGTTGAAAAAGATGATCTCATCAGAAGTTATGGCTGGCTCGATAAAAAGCGTCTCTTTTACACCCAAGATAAAGGCGGAAATGAAAATATTCATTTGTATGCAGCAGATATCGACGGAAAAAATCTTACAGATCTGACGCCTTTTGAAGACATCACTTTGGGGAGCGTAAGGTTAATAAAAGATACAGAATTTGTGATTGTTACCATGAATAAAAACAATAAACAAATTTTTGAGCCTTTTAAAATCAATTTTAATACAGGTGAAATCACTCAATTGTACGAAAATAAGGATGTCAATAGGCCGATCGATGATTATCTTTTCGACAAAGATGGAAATCTGAGAGGCTATATTGTTCTTGAAAATGGACTCACAACAAAAACATATTATAAGGATTTAAAAACAAATAAATTCAATCTTTTAAAATCAACAGACTGGAAAGATACTTTCAGTATTATGAGGTTTAATGATAATTCTGAAAACACGGATGATGCATACGTTGTGACCAATCTTGATAGTGACAAGTCCAGAATTGTACTGTACGATTTAAAGAAAAATGCCATTATCAAAGAAGTTTATTCCAATCCGACTTTCGACGTAAGTTCAATAAGTATTGCCGGAAAAAACAGAAATTATGAGCTTGATTACATCAGCTACAACGGAATTAAAAATGAGACAATTCCTGTAAGCAAATTTTATAAAGATGTTCATGACAAATTAAAATCTGAATTTGGTGACAAACAGTTTTATATAGTTTCTTCCGATGATAAAGATTCTAAGTTTTTAGTAGTGGTAGACAGTGATAAATTGTATGGTAAATATTACGAATACGACACAAAAACAAAAAATATAAAACTGCTTTTTGATTTAATGCCTCAATTAAAAGAAGAAGATATGGCGGAAATGCGTCCGATCGAATTCAAAAGCAGAGACGGATTGACAATACACGGTTATATTACTTTACCTAAAGCAGCCTTGGAAGGTAAAAAAGTTCCGCTTATTGTAAATCCTCATGGCGGACCTCAAGGAATCAGGGATAATTGGGGCTTTAATCCCGAAACTCAGTTGTTTGCAAGCAGAGGATATGCTACATTGCAGGTAAACTTTAGGATTTCAGGAGGTTATGGTAAAGAATTCCAGACTTCAGGTTACAAGCAGATTGGCAGAAAAGCAATGGATGATGTTGAAGACGGAGTGAAATATGCAATACAACAAGGTTGGATCGATAAAGATAAAGTGGCTATTTACGGAGGAAGTCACGGCGGTTATGCAACCTTGATGGGTTTGATCAAAACTCCGGATTTATACGCTTGCGGAGTTGATTATGTAGGCGTTTCAAATATCTTCACGTTTTTCGATTCTTTTCCGGAATACTGGAAGCCGTACAAAGAAATGGTGAAGCAGATTTGGTACGATTTAGATAATCCTGAAGAAGAGAAAATTGCAAAAGAAGTTTCTCCGGTTTTCCAGATTGATAAGATCAAAAAACCATTGTTTGTGGTTCAGGGAGCCAATGATCCGAGAGTTAATATCAATGAATCTGATCAGATTGTTAAAGCATTGCGAAACAAGGGTTTTGAAGTTCCTTATATGGTAAAATACGACGAAGGACACGGATTTGGAAAAGAACCCAATAGAATTGAATTGTATAAATACATGCTGGGATTCTTTGCTGAAAATTTCAATAAATAAATTTGTAATATTATATTTAAAAAACGGAAAGTATTTTTTGCTTTCCGTTTTTTTGTCATTGCAAAGAGCAAATTGACGAAGCAATTTCATTTGTTTGTTTTTTCAGAGCTATTTCCCGCTTTTCGTTGCAATCTTTTTTTTCAAAAAAGGATTTTCACTGCAATCGGGGCTAGGATTTTGTTGATATTTCAAATTATCACAATACCTTAAAACTCGATAAATAAAAGAAAAGCCGAAATTCCGGAAAATATTTTTAAATTTAATAAAGTAAAATAAAAAGACCAATCGTCATAGCAATATGGAGATTGTCGAAAAAATAACAATGCCGCAAAAGGAAAAAGAGAATATCATCTCGCAAACCGTATCCAGCTATGGTGGCAAACTGATGTCTTTTATTCGCCCAAAGGTGAAAAATACCGAAGATGCAGAAGATATTTTGCAGGAAGTTTGGTATCAGTTCAGCAGTCTTACCAATCTTTCAGAAATTGTAAACGTTGGCGGCTGGCTGTACAGAGTTACAGCCAATAAAATCACCGACAAATACCGTAAAAAGAAAACCGAAAATCTTGAAGATTTTGTATATGAAGATGAAGACGGAAGTTTTTCTATAAAAGATATTTTGCTGTTGGATGAAAGTGCCGGTCCGGAAATAAAGATGTTTCAGGATGAAATTTGGAAAAAGCTTTTTGAAGCATTAGAAGAACTTCCCGAGAAACAAAGATCTGCATACGTCGAAAACGAATTAAATGACAAGACGCTCCAGGAAATAGCAGATGAGCAAGGTGAAAATATAAAAACAATCATCAGCAGAAAAAATTATGCAGTAAAGCATTTGAGAATAAGATTGAAACAATTGTACGAAGATTTAATTAGTTAGAAAAAAGATCATGAATAATAAATATAAAAAAAGATGGGCTCTTTTACTTTTGTGTCCGCCATTGATTTTCTTGGCCGTTACGTGGATTGTCATGTCGCTTTGGAACTGTATTCTTCCTGAAGTTTTAGGAGTAAAAGCCATTACATTTTGGCAGGCAATGGGAATATTGGTTTTAAGCAAAATCCTTTTTGGAGGTTTTCACGGGAAGTTTGGGCAAGGCGTTCGCAATATGAAGGAAAAACATATGCAACATAAAATGGACGGAATGACGCCCGAAGAAAAAGAAAAGTTCAAGGAAGTATGGCGAAAAAAATGCGCCGGCGGATTCTTCAACAGAAACAACGAATAATTAAACTTAAGAAGTAGTAAAGTAAGTTTAAAATTGATTCGTCAATATAAAAAGTAGTAAAATTTAAAATTTAAGAAATGAAAAATTCAGTATTAAAAGGTGTTTTAGGAGCACTTGCCGTTGCAGGAGTAGCAATGGTCGCCAAAAAAGTCATTGAAAGAAAAAGATTCGTAAAAGGTATTTTTGAAGAATACGGAATCAAAGAAAGATCACCATTCGGATTGGCTGACAAGATCAGAGAAATGGATGAAGAGAAATATCAGGAATTGAAAGGAAAACTTAAGACAGAATTTGCATCGAAATGCTGCAAGAAAGATAATTTTTACGAAGCATAATCTTTTTAATAACTAAATTTAAAATTGTTAATTCGGCGCGGAAAGCTTTGCTTTCCGCGCCGAATTTTTTAAAGTCATTGCGAGGAGCGAAGCGACGAAGCAATCCTTTAATAATAAAGTAACTTAATTTAGGAAGAACACAAAAGCTTTGCTCACAATAACAAATTACTGAGAAATTTAGAAATAAAAAGAATCTAAATTCTTATTTTTGCATCGTTACACATGAAAGATTATTACTATTTTCTTGGTATTTCTCCCGATGCTTCAGAAGAAGACATCAAAAGAGCGTACAGAAAATTGTCTTTAAAATATCATCCCGATAAAAATGATAATGACGACTTTTTTGCAGATCGTTTCCGTGAGATTCAGGAAGCTTATGAAATATTGAGCGACAAAAGTAAAAGGTTAACTTACGACCAGAATTTAGAAAATCATCAGAAAAGTTTCAGATATAATATTCCGCCTGCTATTAAAACTTTTGCAGCGAATAAAATTCATGCAAAAAAAGGTGAGGAAATTATTATCAATTGGCAGACAAATAATGCCGATGTAGTGAAAGTTTTGCCTTTCGGTCTTGAAAAACCTTATGGCGAAAGAATTTTTAAAATTACCGAATTTAAGGATGGTAAATTTCAGCTTTTGCTTCATGCAACCAATTCGCTTTTGCATAAAACGGTTGTTCAGGGCATCACAATTACTGAAGTTTTTGAAACTGAGTCAGAAAAATTCAGAAATGAAGCAGAAGAACTGTTCCGGCCGCAGCCAAAAACTTTTGTCAACCAGAAAGGACAGCATAAAATTTTCAGAATAATTTTAGCAATATTATTTTTAGCTTTAGCGATATACTTTTTAGTCAGCAGTTTAAACTGACTTCTAAAAAACAAATAGCTCAAAGATTTATTAAGCCATTTTCTTTCTTCCGGGGCATTTTTTACACCTTTTGCCTTTCTTGAACTTCTTGCAGCAAGATTTTTTTTCACAATACATTTCTTCATTGCTTGAAGAGTATGCAGGTGATAAAGCCGGTACCTTGAATGGAACAATCATATTCATGTTGCAAATATATTAATTTAGAATAAATATAATTAATAAAATTTAAAAATTATTTATTTGTTGATTATCAAATGGTTTACAACAATTTTAAATAATAAAATTTGACGGCTGAAGAAATAAAGATATTGTCGAAGGAGAAATTTACATGGTTTTTTAGCTGTTGCGCAATCGCTCAAAAAATTGTAATTTTACCAATCTTTTTTTACAAACAAAATCTAATATAAAAAATGAATACAGAACAGTTTGTGAGCCGTCACATTTCCCTTAATGAAGCCGATAAGCAGGCGATGTTGGAAAGAGTTGGCGTTTCAAGTATTGAAGAGCTAATTTCTCAGACAATCCCATCTTCTATCCGTTTAGAGAAGGATCTTGAAATATCGGAGCCTCTTTCAGAATACGAAATGCTTAATCATTCGAAAGAATTGGCATCTAAAAATGCTGACTTTACGAATTATATTGGTTTTGGATACCATCATACACTTTTACCGTCGGCAATTCAGAGGAATATCTTTGAAAATCCGAGTTGGTATACAGCTTATACACCTTATCAGGCAGAGATTGCTCAGGGAAGACTTGAGGCTTTGCTCAATTATCAGACTGTGGTTTGCGATCTTACAGGTTTCGGCTTGGCAAATGCTTCTTTGTTAGACGAATCTACTGCCGCTGCTGAAGCAATGCACATGTTTTTCAACAACAGGACCAAAGATCAGAAAAAAGGAGGTGCCAATAAGTTCTTTGTTTCGGAATTGGTTTTACCACAAACAGTTTCTGTACTTAAAACTAAAGCTGAAGGATTAGAAATTGAGATCGTAATCGGTGATCATGCAGCTCATCAGTTTGACGAAACTTATTATGGTGTTTTATTGCAATATCCGGGTAAAAACGGAATTGTTTTAGATTATACAGAAAATATTGTTGAATATAAAAAGCTTGATCTTCAGGTTGTTGTAGCTTGTGATCCAATGGCTTTGGTTAAATTAAAATCTCCTGCTTCAATGGGAGCGGATTGTGCGGTTGGGACTTCACAAAGATTCGGAGTTCCGATGGGTTATGGTGGTCCTCACGCAGCTTTTTTCTCTTGTAAGGAAGATTATAAAAGAGATATTCCGGGAAGAATAATCGGGGTTTCTCAGGATATGTACGGAAAACGTGCATTAAGAATGGCTTTACAGACAAGAGAACAGCATATTAAAAGAGAAAGAGCAACGTCAAATATTTGTACAGCTCAGGTTCTTTTGGCGGTAATGGCAGGGATGTACGCTGTTTATCACGGCCCGAAAGGATTAAATTATATTGCCGATCAAATTCATTTTAAAGCAAATGCTTTGAAAGGCGGACTGAAAGCTTTAGGCTACAATACGGTTGAAGAGCCAATTTTCGATACTGTGAAAATTGCTTTAAATGAAGACGAAAAGGCAAGATTAATGAGAATGATGAAAGATCATAAAATTAATCTAAATTATTTCACGGAAGGTTTTGTAAGCATTGCGATCAATGAAAGTACGACTTTAGAAAAGCTGAACGAATTGATGACTTCGTTTGCTCAGTTTAATGACAAGCAGGCTTTCAGATTAGAATTAAAAGAAGGATACAGCATTCCTGAAGAATTATTGAGAAAAGACGAAATTCTTACAGAAGAAGTATTCAACAAATATCATACGGAAACGGAATTGATGCGTTACATCAAACGTTTGGAAAGAAAAGATTTATCATTGACGCATTCAATGATTTCCCTGGGTTCTTGTACAATGAAGCTGAATGCTGCGACTCAGATGTTGCCTCTTTCTTGGGGCGAGTGGGGAAGTGTGCATCCTTTTGTGCCGATAGATCAGGCAAAAGGTTATTTGGAAATGATTACAGAACTTGAAAAAGATTTAGCCGAAATTACAGGTTTTGCAGGAACTTCTTTACAACCGAATTCCGGAGCTCAGGGAGAATATGCAGGATTAATGGTGATCAGAGAATATCACAAATCCAGAGGTGAAGCTCACAGAAATGTGGTGTTGATTCCACAGTCTGCACACGGAACGAATCCGGCTTCCGCAGCAATGGCAGGAATGAAGATTGTTGTTGTAAAAAACCTTGAAAGCGGAGAAATTGATTTTGAAGATTTCAAAGCTAAAACAGAGCAACATTCTGAGAATTTATCTTGTGTGATGATTACTTATCCGTCAACTTACGGATTCTTTGATGCCAATATTAAAGAAATTACAAAATTGGTTCACGAGCATGGCGGCCAGGTTTATATGGATGGTGCAAATATGAACGCTCAGGTAGGATTTACAAGTCCTGGAAACATCGGAGCAGACGTTTGTCACTTAAATTTACATAAAACTTTTGCAATTCCTCACGGCGGCGGCGGTCCCGGAGTTGGTCCGATCTGTGTGGCAAAGCATTTGGTTTCGTTCCTTCCAACTAATGCAAATATCAAAATTGGTTCAAAAGAAGCTATTGAAGGGATTTCAGCTGCACCATACGGTTCAGGTTTGATCTTGAATATTTCTTACGCTTACATCAAAATGTTGGGAACTTCAGGCTTGAAAAAAGCAACTGAACATGCGATATTAAATGCTAATTACTTGAAAGAAATATTAGCTGAGCATTTCCCGATTTTATATTCGAATACAGAAGGAAGAGTTGCGCACGAATGTATTGTAGATTTCCGTCAGTTTAAATCTTTAGGAATTGAAGTTGCTGATATTGCCAAAAGATTGATGGATTACGGTTTCCATGCACCAACGGTTTCTTTCCCGGTTGCAGGAACATTGATGATTGAACCTACGGAATCTGAAAGCAAAGCTGAAATCGATCGTTTTGCAGAAGCTTTGATTGCTATCAAGCAAGAAATTGACGAGATCGCAAACGGTGAAGCAGATTCTTCAAACAACGTATTGAAAAACGCTCCACATACCGAGCAATTGGTTATTTCTGATTCTTGGGATAAACCATACAGCAGAGAAAAAGCAGCCTATCCGTTGCATTGGGTGAGAGATCACAAATTTTTTGCGTCTGTTTCAAGGGTGGATGAAGCTTATGGAGACAGAAACTTGGTTTGTACTTGTGAGCCGATCGAAGCTTATATGTAAATAAAAGCTATTCTAAATATTTAAATACCTCTCAAATTTTTGAGAGGTATTTTTTTACTTTTTCTTAGTTCTGTAAGCTATGAAAAGTATAACGCCAACAGTAGCGCCGGTAATCATTAATGTCGTTTTCATCGTTTCTCTGCTGTTGCTTGCTTCAGGTTTTTTGTCACAAGAAAATAAGAATAGTGCTATCATTAGTAAATAGCCAGGTAGTAATTTTTTTATCATAAGCTTGTTTGTATTTAAAAAAAATAATCAAAAAATATGCCAATGATAATATATTTTTATAAAACATGTTAATACTAAAAACGAAATTAATTGTTATTGATTCACAGAATAGAGAGCATCAGTATTTATCTGCAGGCTGCTTGGTTTTTTCTAATTTCTTAATCAAATTTGTTTTCACGCCTGTAAGCGCAAAATCCTTGGCTTGTGCAAAAGAAATATCATATTTCCTTTCAATATCAATCAGGTCTTTAGGAAATTTATTCAAAAGATTATCATAAAAAGTATCCAGAAAATCATTCGAGGGCATTTTATACTTTATTTTCAACTGAAAGCGTCTGAGCAAAGCGGTATCAATTATTTCAGAGTGATTTGTAGCGCAGAGTAAAAGTGCATTTTGCGGATAATAATCAATCAGCTGAATAAGTGTATTTACCAATCTTCTCATTTCGCCCACGTCTTTATCGTCGCTGCCTCTTGCTTTCCCGATCTGATCCAGCTCATCCAAAAATAAAACCGATCTTTCTCTGGAAGCTTTATCAAAAATCATCTTGACATTTTGTGAAGTTTCGCCAATTCGGGACGAAATGATATTGCTTAAATTAAGAATAATGATATTTTTACCTAAAGCGTTTGCAATTGCTTTTGCAGTCATCGTTTTTCCGCACCCTGAGCTTCCTTCAAGAAGTATTTTATTGTTTACAAGAAGACCGTATTCCTGAAGTTCTTTGATATAATTGTGTTCTTTAATGAGCTGTACAAGCTGTTCCTTATTTTGAGACTCAAGAAATACATCATTAAGTTTTACTTCTTCTTTATCCTGAATGATAAGATTATACAGATTCATAATATTGAGAATTAATTAAATAGGCAAAGATAAAAATTTAGGAATCTTTATATGTCTGCAAATACAAAAGCCGAACAATGGAGTCCGGCAATTATATATTAAAATTGTTGTTTTAATGAATGTTTACGGTGATTGTTTGACTTTTTTCCCAAATGGCGAAACCCATAAAGATTGCAAAAAGCCCAAATAATATTTAGCTGATAAATATGTTTTATAAGCGATATTTTTAGTTCAAATGATTAGTTACCTTCTCTTTTTGCTGTTGCCAAATAAGAAGTTACAAGAATTGCACAAGTTGCGATACCAATATAAGCGATCATATTATTGAATTTTTAATTATTGTGATTATTGTTATGAATTATTCAATTGCAAAACTACGAGTTTAAATTGAACCGTCAAACAAAATAAATATGATGTATATCAGTGTGTTAAGTGTTTGTTAAGCCGTTTTTTGATTAATTTGAATTAGAATATTATGACTTATTTTGACAGAATTGTAGTTGATTAAATTATTTTATTCGCAAAAAATTATCAATATGTTAAGTTTTTCGTATTTTGTATTGTGTACTTGATAATACCAATAAATAAAAAAATGGTATGCATAACAAGTGTAAACAATAAGAAGTTGAATAAAATTTAATATAGCTTTTGATCTTTTTCACAATAAAAGCTTCGTCTTTTGCCAAGGCCTGTATGTTTTTTGATGAGTTTTTGTCCGCATTTCGGGCAAATTGTTTTTGTATGAGCTAGCCAGTGTTTTTTAAGAACAAACTCGCGCTTCCATTGTAAGAATTCAAAACTGTAGTTTCGGGCTTCTGCAATCAATTCTTTCAATTTTTTTGGAGGTAAATTTCCGATAAGGCTTTCAGGCTGCACGCCAATTCTGAACAGAACTTCATTTTTGATGATATTCCCGACGCCCGAAAAAATATCCTGATTCATCAAGGCATCACAAACCATCATTTTAGGATTTAATTTTAACTTTTTTTCAGTTTTTTTAGGATCCCAGCCGTCACTCATTACATCGGCTTCCCAATCTATTGTAGACAAGAATTCTGCATCGACCAACTTCACGGAAGAAGTATAGAAAAACATCCCGCCATCTTTAAAATGTAATGCCAAGCGGAGACTTTTGTCAGGTTTCGTTTGCTCATCAACGCTATAAGAACCGAACATTAATAAATGAATTCTTACACTTATTTCGTCAAAAACAAGATAAGTCTGTTTACCGAAAGTTCGGATTTCGAGTAAAGTTTTTCCAATCAGCGGTTCTTTTTCGAACTTTGCATTTCCTTCAGCATTGATCACCTTTTTGCCGACAAATTTTTGCAGACTTTCTTTCATTAATATGATGGAAGGACCTTCAGGCATGACTTCGATTTTCAACAAAAGTTCAAATATTATTCCTTTAAAAGTAAAATTTGAATTAATTTTGGAAAATGATGAATTTAAACCAGATTTTCACCAATCAGCGCACAGGAAATAATCCACATACTTTAGCTTCACGGACCGATTTTCAGAGAGATTTTGACAGAATTATCTTTTCGTCAGCTTTCAGAAGGTTGCAAAATAAAACTCAGGTTTTTCCGCTTCCGGGAAGTGTTTTTGTGCATAACAGACTGACGCATTCGCTGGAAGTTTCTTCTGTGGGAAGGAGCTTGGGAAGCATTATTGGCGAATTTATTTTTGAGCAGAATCAAAGTGATCTTACGGAAGATGCCAAAAATTTTTATCAGCACAATTTAGGAAATGTAATTGCGGCTGCATGTCTTTGTCACGACGTAGGGAATCCTGCATTTGGACATTCCGGGGAAGATGCGATTGCCAGTTATTTTGAAAAAAACGAAAACGATTTAAAGCCAAAATTTTCAGATAAAGAATGGGCAGACCTGGTCAATTTTGAAGGAAATGCCAATGCAGTACGTGTTTTGTCGCATCAGCAGCAAGGCAAAGATCTCGGCGGCGTACAGCTTACTTTTTCCACTTTGTCTGCTATTGCAAAATATCCCTGCGAAGCGAGTGCCAGAAAAAAAGGAATTCTTCACCGAAAAAAATTTGGTTTTTTTCAGAATGAAAAAGAAACTTTTCTACAGATCGCAAAAGCCACTAATATGATCTCGGAAAGTGAAGAACCACATATTTTTAAAAGACATCCTTTTGTCTGGCTGGTGGAAGCGGCAGACGATATTTGCTACAATATTATTGATATGGAAGACGCTCACAGATTGGGGATTGTGTCCACGGCAGAATGCGAAAATCTGTTTTTTGAGCTCGTAAAATCTGAAACCAACGATATTAAAAGAGTTAAAGATAAACTTTCCGCGATCTCAAATGATAATGAAAGAATTTCTTATCTGCGCGCAAAGGTAATCAATGCATTAATCAATAAATCTATTGAAATTTACAAGCAGAATTTTGATAAGATTTTGTCTGGTCATCTCGACAAAGCACTATTGGATATTTACAGGGATGAAAACAATTCTTTAAAAGATATTGAAAGCTTTTCCATCGAAAAAATCTACAATCACAAAGCTGTTGTAGAAATAGAAAATGCGGGTTATAACGTAATGTATGAATTGCTCAATCATTTTATACCTTCTGTTTTAAAATCAAAAGAAGAGCGGAAATCTTACGATAAAATGGCTTTAAAGCTACTTCCGAAACAATTCGTTTATGAAGAAGGAAGTGATTACCAAAAAACATTGGGTGTGATAGATTTCGTGTCCGGAATGACGGACAATTACGCAACCGATCTTTACCGAAAAATAAAAGGAATTGATATAGGAATGACAATGTAAAAACGTAAATTTGTGTATTATCAAAAAACAAAATAACTATGATCTATTTAGGAATTTTAGTCTTTTTCGGACTTGTCACATTATTTGCTTCTTTTTTTACAGTAAAACAAGAATCTGCAGCTGTGGTAGAAAGATTGGGTAAATTTTTAAAAGTAAGCCACGCCGGTTTGCATTTAAAAATTCCGTTTTTGGATCAAATCTCTAAACGTCTGAATCTTAGAATTCAGCAATTGGATGTTATCATTGATACCAAAACGTTGGATAATGTTTTTATAAAAATGAAAGTTTCTGTTCAGTATCAGGTGATCAGAGAAAATGTAAAAGATGCTTACTATCGTTTGGAAAATCCTGAAAATCAAATTACATCGTACGTTTTTGATGTTGTGCGTGCTGAAGTTCCAAAAACAAAATTAGACGATGTTTTCGTAAGAAAAGATGATATCGCAATCGCCGTAAAAAGCGAATTGCAGGAAGCAATGCAAAGTTATGGTTATGATATTATCAAAGCTTTAGTCACCGATATTGATCCTGATGAGCAGGTAAAACACGCAATGAACAGAATCAACGCTGCAGAACGTGAAAAAACCGCCGCAGAATACGAGTCTGAAGCCCAAAGAATACGAATTGTTGCTGTTGCAAAAGCCGAAGCGGAATCTAAAAAGCTTCAGGGACAAGGGATTGCAGATCAAAGAAGAGAGATTGCAAAAGGATTGGAAGAATCTGTAAAAATGCTGAATGCCGCCAATATCAACGCGCAGGAGGCTTCTGCTTTAATCGTCGTTACTCAACATTACGACACACTGAATTCTATTGGAGCCAATAACAGAAGCAATTTGGTTTTGCTTCCCAACTCGCCAACGGCTGCAAGCTCAATGCTGAATGATTTGGTCGTTTCAATGGCAGCAACACAAAAAATGGATGAATATAGTAAAGCTCAATTGCCTGAAACGCCTAAAAATAGAGGACATCAGGAATAATTTTTAAAATACAAATCCCTTCCAAGTTTTTTGAAAGGGATTTTTTTTATTTCTTGATTTTTGAAACCTGTTTTATCAAAGTATATTTTATGGATGATGCGTCGGCAGGCGGATTGGCTATTTTTTCAGTTTTCACTTTTAAAATGTATTCGTAGCCGGGCTCATAAGTGAATCCTTCAATATTGCTGTAAAAATTTTGCCAGCTTTCAGATTCTTTTTCTTTCACCTGAAGGCATTTCATTGGCGCAACTCCTGTGCAGTCAACAGTTTGTGAAGCGACGATAAATGTTTTGGCATCTGCTGAAGAATCCGGCATAGATTTGCATTGTGTCATTACAAAGAGGAATCCTGCTGAAATAGCGACGTTTGTTATTTTTAAAATATTTTTCATACTATTTATTTATTTCCGTTAAATTTTTGTTTTCCAATTAAAAGTTCAAAAAAAAGCTTAAAATCCGACATTAAAGACCAAAGCGGATACTTAAAAGTTGCAGGCTTGTTTCGCTCAATAAAAGCATGACTCAGCCACGCAAAACCATATCCGAAAATAGGTATGTACCACAAAAACCTTTCTTTTCTGGTGTATATCACAAATGCAACAACAAAGAAGACAAACAAAATCCCGAGAAAATGGAAAATTCTTGTTCCTAATTTACGATGCTCGCTCAGATAAAATTCATAAAATTCGCTGTAAGTTTTTATTCTTTCAGGCATGGCATTATAGTTTAAGTTCCCTGAAGAACAGCAAGCAATAATTTCGCCAATATTTTAAAGAAAATTCAATTACACTTTATTTTCTCGTAATTTACTGTTTCTATAACCGTAGCAGAAATAAATAACTAAGCCTAAAGCAAACCAAAGTCCGAACCAAAACCAATTGTCGTGGCTCATTCCGGTCAATAAATAAAGGCAAGAACTCAAGCCAATTAATGGAATTAATGATAAGTTTTTAATAAAAGTTAAAACACAAAGTCCTAAATTAATAATGATAAAAAAGAAAATTGAAGCTCTGAATTCACCTTCCGTTGGATCATCCCAATCCATCAGTTGATCAAAGAAATTGGGCTGGAAATAATAGAAACCAACTAAACTTCCAATGAAAATAACTGGAAATATGATTTTACCATTAATATAAGGAAGGTGGAATCTGCCTTTGATTTTATCTTTCGCAGGAAGCATCAAAACCCCTGCACAAACCAAAACAAAAGCAAAAATAGTCCCGATGCTCGTAAAATCCAAAATGAAGCTTTTATCCGTAAATAAAATAGGAATTCCAACAACAACGCCAGTAATAATAGTTGCAAATGAAGGCGTTTTATATTTGGGGTGAACTTCCTGAAACTTTTTAGGCATCAATCCGTCACGGCTCATCGCGTACCAGATTCTTGGCTGCCCCATTTGGAAAACCAATAAAACAGTTGTAATGGCAACAATAGCGACAAAAGAAACAATAAGTTCCATCCATGCAACATTGGCATTTGTCTTTTCAAATATAAAGGAAAGCGGATCACCAACGCCATCGAATTTCCTGTAATCAACCATTCCGGTTAAAACTAGTGTCAAAACAATATAGACAACCGTACACAAAATCAGGGAAAAAATCATCCCTTTCGGTAAGGTTTTCTGAGGATCTTTAGTTTCTTCAGAAAGTACGCTTAAAGCATCAAAACCTATATACGCAAAGAAAACTCCAGAAACTGCGCTCATTACTCCGGCAAAGCCGTTTGGCATGAATGAAGTAACTCCTGTTTCAGGATTTAAAGGAGTCCAGTTATCTGTATTTACGTAAGAGAATCCGACTAAAATAACCAAAACGATCACGGCTAGCTTTAAAATAACCAAAGAATTGTTGAAATTTTTGCTTTCCTTAACCCCAATATAACAAAGCCATGTAATCAGCCCGTTGATAACCAATGCGGGAATGTCTACAATAAATTTTAAGCTTCCGAATAAAGGTGCAGAACTCCATGCGTTGATTAATTCTTTATTTTCAGAACCGTTGATGAAAGCTTTTTTTGCTTCGGTGTAGCTGCATGTCAGATAATCCGGAATATGCATATCTAATCTTCCCAAAAAGCTGGTGAAGTAATCTGACCAGGAAAAGGCAACGTAAATATTGCCAAAAGAATATTCCATAATCAAAGCCCAGCCGATAATCCATGCAACCAATTCTCCAAAACTTGCATAAGCATAAGTATACGCCGAGCCGGCTGTAGGAATTCTGCTTGCAAATTCGGCATAGCAAAGAGCTGTAAAACCGCATGCAAAGCCACAGATTAAATATAGTAAAATAACGCCCGGACCGCCTCGGAAAACGGCCTCGCCAAGACTGCTGAAGCTTCCGGCTCCGATAATTGCGGCAATACCAAAAAATACGATATCCCAAACGCCTAAAACTCTTAAAAGATTGGTAGAAGTATCTGTTTCTGAATAGTTTTTTCTTTTAAAAAGTTGATTCATTCAATGTTTATATATAAGTTGAAAAAAACAAATGTAATTATTTCTTTCAAATATTTAATATTTTCTTAACGGTTCTTTCAAAAAAGTTAAGAAGTATTAAAAAATAATCCACATATTAACAATGTGTTAAAACGCTTGTTTATACAATATCTTTTCAATATTTTCGTTGATAATTTGTGGATAACTATTATCCGGAATTTAAAATAATAAGTCGCTATCGACGGGACTTTTCAATTTTAAAATTTGATCATTAATGAAATCAAAAAAAATACTTTTAGCAGTTGCTGTATTCTATTTCGGATTTTCCGAAGCGCAGCAGTCTCAATACTTTGCTCAAAAAGAAAACTACAGGTCCAACCTTGCCGAAAATCTTTATCAGACCAAAATTTACAATGCTTCTCAATACGAATACGCAAGACAATATTTTTATAATCAAAATTTGTCTCAGTCCAAAAAAGAAGCAGCGCAGTTTTTTGATAATGTAATTGGAGTTATCCTTCAGAAAAATCATGCGGAAGAAGGATTAACGGCTTTTATGAAAGAGTATCCGAATTCTGCATATTTCGCGCAGGCCAATTTGCCTTTAGCTGATTATTATCTGGCTAAAAAAGATTTTGAAAAGGCCTTGGAAACTTTGAAAAAAGTCAATCAATATCAATTGACAAAAGAAGAAAATACGCAATATATTCTGAAGCTCGGTTATGCAAAATTTATGCTGGGCGATTCCAAAGGAGCAATTGATGCGCTGGAAGAAGCCCACAAAACGGCGGACGAATCTCAGAAAGGTGATATTGCTTATATGCTGGGCCATCTTTATTATACCAATAAGCAGAATGATCAGGCTTTCCAGTATTTTGATTCCGTAAAAGATCAGCCGAAATTTTCAAAGCTAGTGCGTCCGTATTATGTGCAGATGTATTATAATGATAAAGATTACGATAAGGCAATTTCTGAAGGAACGGCTTTGCTGAACGAAGATATTTCAGAATCTTACAAAGCTGAAGTGCACAAAATCATTGGTGAAAGTTATTTCATGAAAAATGATTACGATTCTGCATATCCGCATTTGAAAGATTATTTGAGCGTACAGCAAAATCCTTCGGAAAACGATTTGTATGAAATGGGATTTGTAGCCGCTCAGCTCAAAAAATATGATGAAGCGGTTTCTTATTACAACCGGTTGATTAACAGCAATTCGGCTTTGGCGCAAAATGCTTATTACCAGCTTGGAAATGCTTATTTGGCGGTTGACAAAAAGCAGGAAGCGCTTTCGGCATTCAGATCGTCTTACCAGATGGATTATGATGCCAATGTAAAAAAACTGGCGCATGAGCAATATGCGAAATTAGGTTACGACATTGGAAATCCTTTTGAAAGCCCGACAACGGTGATTCAGAATTATATTACTGAAAATCCGAGCGGAGCCAAATATGCAGAAATGAGATCTCTTTTGGTGAAATCTTATTTATATTCAGGAAACTTTAAAGAAACTTTGAATGCGATCGATAAATTGCCGAATTCAACGCCTGAAACCGATAAAGTAGATCAGGAAGTTTCTTATTTATTAGGAACGGAAGAATTCAATAAAGGTAATTTTGACGAAGCTGAAAGATATTTTTTACGAAGTTTAGAATTTAATATCAATAAAGAATTTAACAGCAGAGCTTTATATTGGCTTGGCCAGACGTATTACCAGAAAGGAAATTATCCTTCTGCAATTGTGCGTTACGAAAGGATTCTTAACGAAAATTTCCCTGAAAAACAGCAATTGCCTTACGATTTGGGATATGCTTATTTTAAATCTAAAAAGTTTGATCAGGCTGAAACTTATTTCAAACAATATCTTACAAATCCGAAAACTGAATTTAAAAATGATGCAGAACTTCGTTTGGCAGATATTTATTATGCAAATAACGATTTGAACGAAGCAATTGAAATTTACGATAAAAACGAAGAAGCGACAGATTATACTTTATACCAAAAAGCGATGGCTTTAGGATTTAAAGGCGATCAGGCAGCAAAAATAAACAGTTTAAAATCATTAATTTCAAAATATCCTGCTTCCGAATATCAGGATGATGCAGAATACGAAATCGGTTCTGCTTATGCAGCGCAGGACGACTTTGCCAATTCGAATGATTATTTGTCGAAAGTTATTAAATCTTCTCCGGACAAGGATTTGGTGGCTGATGCATCTATTTTCAGAGCACAAAATTATATTTATCAAAATCAAAACGATAAAGCTTTATCAGAATTAAGATCTTTAGGCGAGCAATATAAAAATACTCCATACGCACAGAAAATCGTACAGGCTGCAAAACCTGTTTTCACGAAAAACGGTGATGTTTCAGGATATGCAGATTTCGCCAGAAATATAGGCGTAAATATTGATGCCGCCGAAATTGACGAAATCAACTTATCAACCGGTAAGCAATATTTTGTAAAGAAAGATTATCAAAATGCTATTTCTTATTACGAAAAATATTTAACGCAAAATCCAACAGGAGAGGGGCTTTATCAGGCTAAATACGAGTTGGGAGAAAGTTATTATCAAACCAATAATCCTACAAAAGCATTGCTTGTTTTACAAGAAGTTGCTGATGTACAGAATGATTATCAGGATGATGCAGCGACCAGAGTATCTCAAATTTATATTGCTCAGGGAAATTCTGCCGAAGCTAAAAAATATTTAGAAAATATAAGAAATTCTTCGAATATCAACGTAAGAAACTATGCAAACGTAGAACTGATGAAAATGTATGCGGAGGAAAAGGATTTTTCACAAGCTGAAAAATTAGCAGACGCCGTAATCGCCAACAATAAAAACTCTGCAGCCGTTATTGAAACTGCAAAAGTAATCAAGGCAAGAAGCTTAATGAATTCCGGGAAAGATAAAGATGCTCAAACGGCTTATTCTTCACTTGAAAAATCGTCCAACACCGAAGTTGCTGCAGAAGCTTTATATGCAAAAGCATTCTATCAAAATAAAGGGAAAGCTTACAAATCTTCCAACGAAACGATCTTCAAATTGGCCAACAATTACGCATCCGAAGATTATTGGGGCGCAAAAGCATTGGTTTTGATGGCTAAAAATTATATTGGCTTAAAAGATAATTATCAGGCAAGTTATACGGTTGATCAGATTATTGCCAATTATGCAGATTTCCCAGAAATTGTGGCGGAAGCGAAGGAAGTGAAAAAACAAATTAAGAAATAAAATGTACTGTCGTATTCATGTAAAATTTATTCAGGTGAATTAATCATCAATACTTTTTACTTTATACATTAATACAACATATATGAACAAGAAAATTCAAGTATTATCTATATTATTTTTGGGAATTTCGTCTGTGGCGTTTTCCCAGATCAAAGAAGAAAAGCTGATTCTTAATAAAAAAAGAGAACCGGAAGTAAAAAAAATAGAGAAGAAAAAAACTTCTGTGGAAATCATCAAAAATTATCCGCCGGAAGAAAAATCTGCAAATCCTGTACAATATAATATTACGGATGTGCCTGCGGTTTCAGATTTTAAAACTTCTACCATTCAGGGTGAAGATGTGACGCCAAAATTTGACGGAACGGCCCAAAACAACTATTTTCAGTTCGGAATGGGTAATTACGGAAAGATTTTAGCCGATGCCAATATTTCAAAAACACTGGAAAACAAAATTGAAGTCGGAGCTGATGTTCATGTGCTTTCCACAAAAGGTTTGAAGAAAGATTATGCCTGGGATTCTGATCAGAATTCTGCAACTTTAGGTGCTTTTCTTAATTCATATGGTGAAAAAGGAAAAGTAAATGTAAATGCCGAATATGGTTTGAATAACTATAATTATTATGGTATTTATGCGCTTTCACCGACTGCTGATGTAGATTTGCAGCAGAAAGTGAATCAGTTTAAAGTAAACGGATATTATGATTTTTATTCTAATGAAATTTTAAATGATGTAAGAGTAAAATCTTCATTCTTAAAAGATCATTTTAAAAGTAAAGAAAATCAGGTTTCTATTTTGGCTAATTTGTCGAAGCATGCGGTTGAGCTTTCAAAAAGCGGAATCGTAATGAATGCTGATTTGGGAGTTGGTCTGGAAACCGTACAAACTGATTTTGCGATCAGAGACGAAAATTCGGCGACATTTTTTAATACCAATCTGTCTCCGAAACTTACTTTTGCAAAAGGTGATTCATATTTAATGATCGGATCTTCGTTTGTTTTTTTAAATGCTAAAAATTCAAGTTTATTGATGGCCGAGGAAATGAAATCTAATAAAACATATTGGTTTCCACAGGCAGAATTTCAGTTTGCAGCAGCAAAAGAATTTAAGTTTTATGGTGGGGTAGATGGCGGATTAAAGCTGAATACTTACGGCGAGCTTCTTCAGGAAAATCCTTTTTTGGTTTCTGACCAAATGTTGAGGCCAACTGAAACTAAATATCATTTTTATGCAGGGTTAAGAGGTGATATCGACGAAACTTTTAAGTATGATTTCTCGGCAGGCTTCGGCAAAATGCGAAATATAATGTTTTATAAAGGCAATGATCTTTTCAATAACGAATTTACTTTAGACCGTCCGGCTTATGATTTTGCCAATACGTTTTCTGCAGTTTATGACGACGGAAATGTGAGTGATATCAAAGGAAGTGTGCAGTATTTTCCTTTAGAAAATTTGATTTTGGATGGTGAAGTGAGATTTGTAAAGTATGATTTAAAGAATTATGAAGATATTTATAACGTGCCATTACTTACCGGAAGCATTGGTGCAAAATATACAATGTTCGAGAAAAAATTGTCTTTAGGTTTCAAAGGGATCTTTGCAAGTGATAGAACGACAAACTCTTACGCAATAGAATCTGTTGCAAATCCGGCAATTGTTTTCCAGTCTACAGAAGATACGAATGATAAAGTTGGAGGCTATGCAGATTTAAACTTGTCGGCGGAGTATAAAATTCACAAAAATTTCAGTATTTTCGCACTCGGAAATAATCTTCTGAGCTCAAAATACCAAACGTACAAAGGCTATAAAGTTCTTGGTGCACAGATTTTGGGAGGTGTGAAGATCACATTCTAAAATATAATTAATGAGTAATTGGTAATGAATAACTGCATTACTTATTTCCAATTACCCATTACTTTAAATTGGCTTCGTAGTTCAACTGGATAGAATATCGGATTTCGGCTCCGAGGGTTGGGGGTTCGAATCCCTCCGAAGTCACAAGGTGCAAACCTAATCTCACAGCGGGTTAGCACCTTTTTAACTTTTGGAAGCGTATTAATTAGTAACAATTAATGCGTATGAAAAATCTTAATTTCGGATGCAGACGCTCCGAGTTCCTAAACGACATCGTACGATTAATTAAACGTATTTTTTCGACTATATTTCAAAGTTTACTTTTGTTTTTATTGTGATTTTCTTAATCATGATGATTAACTAAAATAAGTTATCATTACTTAATTTTTTTAGGTTTAATAGATTAATAATGTATTAGATCAGGTAAATTAAATGTGGCTCAATTTTCGATGGATTCCACTTCAGTGACTTCAAATCCTTTCGTATGGAAAAGTTTAAAAAAATAATTTTAAAAGTATTAAAGTGGGCCGGGATTTTAATTGCAACTGTTTTGTTTCTAATGTTCATTATCCCGATTTTATTTCCGGGTACAATATCTCAGCAGGTAAAAATATTTGCCAACAAACATTTGAACGGAGAGCTTGATTATAAAAAGACACATCTTACATTTTTCAGACATTTTCCGTCACTCACAGTTTCTGTAGATGAGTTGTTATTAAAAGGATCAAAGCCTTTTCAGAATGATACTTTACTTGCTGCAAAAGAAGTTGCAGTTGGAATTAACTTAAAAAACCTGATTTTCGACGGCGAAGTAAAGATCGACGAAATTTACGTTACAGACGCTTTTGCCAATTTTTTTGTAAATACAAAAGGTGAGGCAAATTACAATGTATATGTTTCAAAATCTTCCAAAAAAACAAAAGATACAACGGAAGCTGGAGCTTCTGTAAAGCTTGATTTAATTAAATTCAGAAATATAAACGTTAAATACAACGACCATGCTGCCCGAATTCTGGTCGATGCAAAAGGACTGAATTATACAGGAAAAGGCGGACTGAGCCAGGATGTTTTTGATCTTGAAACGGATTTAGATATCAATAGATTAAATTTCAGTCTCGACAGAATCTGGTATGCAAAGCAAAAAACTCTTCATGCTGATTTGATCACAAGAATTAATACCAATGCGCTGACTTTTGTCTTGAGAAAAAATGAATTAAGAATCAACGAACTTCCTTTGAAATTCACTGGCTTTTTCAGCATTTTGAAAGATGGATATAATCTGGATATCAATGCTGCATCAGAAAAAACAACAATTCGTGATATGATTTCCGTGTTGCCGCCTCAATATCTGGATTGGGCAAAGGATACCAATATTGAAGGCAATAGCGATTTCTTTTTCAACCTTAAAGGCAGATTCAGTGAAGTTCAAAATCTTAAGCCAAACTTGAAAGTGAAGCTTCTCGTAGAAAATGGTTTTGTTTCAAGTGGAAATGCACCTGTTCCGATGAATAATCTGAATATGGATCTAAATGTTGATTTTCCATCTCTGGATACCAATCAACTGGGAATCGACTTAAAGAAATTAAGTTTTGATCTCGGTCCGAATAACAATTTTCATGCAGTTGTGAAGACTAAAGGATTGAATGAGATGCAGGTAAATGCGGATATCAAAGGAGCGGTGAATCTTCAGACTTTGGATGAGGCTTTAGGTTTGAAAGATATCGACATCAAAGGTTTGATGGATACCAATATTAAATCGAACGGAATTTTCAGTTTCGATAAAAAATTATTTCCGAAAACCAACGGTTATTTAAACTTAAAAAATGGCTGGCTGAAAACAAAATATTATCCGAATGCCATTCATAATATTAATATTGCTGCGCATATAACCAATACCGATGGTACTTTCAAAAGTTTAGGAGTAATATTGGACCCGTTTAAATTTGATTTTGAGGGAAATCCTGTTTTTGTGAATGCTGATCTGCAGAATTTTGAAGATTTGTTATATAAAATCCGTGCAAAAGGAGTTTTGAATGTAGGCAGAATATATAAAGTTTTTGCTAAAAAAGGTTTAGATATAAGCGGATTAATTATGGCTGATCTTTCCCTGAACGGTAGACAAAGCTATGCCACCACCGGACAATACAGTAAATTGGACAACAGGGGAAATTTAATTCTTAAAAATATAAAAGCGACTACAGAATATCTTCCAAAATCATTTTACATTAAAGAAGGAAACTTTGAGTTTGAAAATGAAAAAATGTGGTTCAGGAAGTTTTTTGCCACTTATGGAAAGTCAGATTTTGCTTTAAACGGACATCTTTTAAACACAATTAATTATTTTATTGAAAGAAGAGGCACGCTTCACGGAAAATTTGTTTTGGATTCGAAATATATCCTGATCGACGAATTTATGGCACTTAAAAATGGGGATAATAATGATAAATCCATTGAAGTGGAATACGCAAAAGTCGAAAATCCAAAAAGCAGCGGTGTGGTTATCATTCCAAAAAATTTGGATGTTTCTTTGGAAGCAAATGTTAGAAAAGTTGAATTCAAAGGCCTTGAACTAAATAATCTTAAAGGTTTGGCTTCTGTAAATAAAGGCGAAGTTTATCTGGGAAATACCTCTTTTGATATTATTGGAAGTCGCATGAATATTGATGCACGTTATCAGGATGAATCTCCTTTGACGGCAAATTATGATGTTGCATTAAAGGTTTTAGATTTTGATGTGCAGAGAGCATATAAAGAAATTGACATGGTACGTGAGATGGCAACAGCCGCTAAAGATGTCAAAGGAATTGTATCAATCGATTATAAACTTAAAGGTGATTTCGATAAAAATATGATGCCGATTTATCCTTCGCTTGAAGGTGGAGGAGTTGTGAATCTGAGAGATGTCGAGGTGAAAAATTTAAAAATGCTTTCGGCAGTTGGCGATAATATCGGGGCAAAAGCATTTGATAACCCCGATATGAAAGGCGTAAATATTGAAACATATATTAAAAATAATCTCATTCATGTTGATAAATTTACTTTTAAAGTTTCGATTTTAAGACCGACGATCAGCGGTACGACAAGCTTCAACGGGTTGCTGGATTTAAGAATAAGAGTGGGAATTTTTCCGGGTGGAATAATCGGTTTTCCAATTGTTGTTACAGGAACGCACGAAAAACCGAAAATTAAAATCTTTAGTAAAACCGGACAAGGAATTATTGATGCACTGTACAACAAAAAAACTAATAAAGTAATTCGTGAAGAAAGACGTGCCAAGAAAAAAACAAGAAGTCAGCAGCGAAAAGAAAAAGCAACACAGGAAGCAAACGCAAAAAATGCTGAAAAAAAGGTTGATACTGATCTTAAGAAATAATTTCTATCGAACAGCACAAAAGGAGTATTTGTTTTAAAATACTCCTTTCGTATTAAGCTATTTTGACTATATCAGAACATAATTACATTTTATACTTAGAATCAAGTTTGGTTTTTCGCTTGAGGCACAATGCACAGGTTGATACGGCGGCCAAAATAAATTCATTAATACGAAACAAAGAATACATATTCTCTTAATATAAATTTTCACAAAATGGTCTTTTATTATTTATGAATACATTATCTATATTCATATAGCAATTATTTATGTTTTAAATCAAATATAATTCATATTTAAATGATTTAATGTTGCGTAATTTATTAAATTCACTATTTTTGGAAAAAAATTACGACCATGAAAAATATTTTACTTATTCTCCCTGTAGTTTTTTTTCAAAATGTGGTGGCTCAGACGCTCACTTTTGAATATGACACAGGGGGAAATCAAAAAGTGAGACAGTATTGTGCAATCTGCACTTCTCTTGGCAAAGCTGCAACCCAAGAAAATTTAATCACACAGGAAGATTTAAAGGGAGAAACCTATCAGGTAAAAGTCTATCCCAATCCCACAAAAGATAAGGTAAACCTTATATGGAAACCTGAGTTGGGAGATTTGATAGAAAAGATAGAGTATGTCGCGTATAATTTCACACAATTCAGGCCAATTCCTTTTAACAAAAGAGAAGGCAAGGTAACATTGGATCTGTCTGATCAGCCATTGGGTATGTATGTGATAATTTTCCATCTCAATAATGGAGAAAAACTTACTTATAAAGTCTTAAAACATTAATTAACCATAACTAACAAATTATTCGTAATGAGAAATAAACTCTCACTATTTGTCATGCTGCTAATCAGCTTGGGAAATATTTTGTATGCACAAGGTGTGGGACAGACAGTCGGAAGTTTTTCCGTTTCTCCCGCAGGTGGTGCGAATTATACCGTGCCCATTAAAACATTGCCGGGTATTAAAGAAATGATACCCGAAATTTCACTGTCTTATTCACATCAAGGTGGAAATGGTATTGCAGGATGGGGCTGGAATATTAGTGGCGTTTCATCAATTACCAGAATCCCGTCAACGAAATTCCACGATGGAATGATGGATGGAATTGATTACGATTCCTTTGACAGATTTGCATTAGACGGACAAAGACTCATCCTGAAAACTGGTAATTATGGAGAGGACGGGGCAGAATATCAGACCGAAAATTATTCAAATATAAAAATCACATCGCACGGACAGTTAGTAGGAGGACCATTATATTTTTTGGTATACTATCCCGATGGAAAGGTCGCTAGATATGGTTATTCAGATAATAATCAGGCAGGAAATACATTTGAATGGAAAATCAATCAGATTGAAGATGCAAACTACAATAGGATTAAGTTTTTTTATGAAAGCTATAACAGTAATATTTATATAAAATCGATTCAATATGGTAATAACTCTTCGTTGAATCCTTCAAGTGTTATTAATACTATTAATTTTTATTATAAAGATGTAACACGTAATGAAGTGAATTTTATTTATAGCTCACCAAGAAGAGTTATAATAAGTAAAAAACTTGATAGAGTAGAAGTTTTAGGTGGAAATCAGCTTTACAGAAAGTATCAGCTTACGTATGACACTACCTCATTGAATTATGATAGATTGGTGCAGGTTCAGGAGTTTAACGCGACTAATGAGAATCTTAAACCTATTACTTTTGAGTATGATACAACACAGAATGGTGTAATCAATGATCCAAACGCGGTTATAAGCAACGTTTCACCTGCTTTTGATACTGGAAACTGGCAATATGTGTCAGGATATTTCGATAAAGATGGAGCGTTGGATTTTATGACTTATCCGAATTCTAAGGATAAACTATACCGTTTTAATTCAAGTCAGCTGATTACTTCAACGTCAAATGTTACAGGTAATCTGAATAATGTTGAAAAGTTTACCGAAGTTTTTTCAACAAAAATTGTCCTTCCGAATAATAAATTTAATAATCTGGATGCTGTTTCAACATTAGTGGAAAGCACCGGTATAATTACGGATTCGGAAATTATTAAGATAAACAATTATACAACAAATACGAGCGCAAACGCTTTAGATCTTGCATTTAGTAATTCTTTTAGCTTTCCCACTATCCAAAACCAAAGATGTATTGTGATAGGAGGAACTGATATTTACTACTCAAAGATGTCTAAAAAGTATTTTTCGGGGGATTTTGACGGTGATGGCATTTCCGATGTACTCACCATTACGCTTCCTTATTATACCTATTATCCAACAACTTGTAATAATGGCCCGGGTGGTCCTCTGGATCCCAGCATAGATCCCAGTGTAGATCCACAACCGGGTGAAACCATCCCTTCTGGATGTTGTAATGAAAGCTATTATTCAGATTTTGCACAGGCTTTCCTTTTAAAATTTGATCCTAATAATAGTGCTGTTCAACAGCCACAATCGTTGGGTTGGAACAGTATAATCAAATCATCTTCTAGAATCTATGTTGGAGACTTTGAGGGTGATGGTATGTCTGATTTATACGTTGTAAATCCGGGAATTGTGTATGTCTTTGGAATGAATAATGGGAACTTTGAACAAAAAACTTCTGTTTCCAGCAATTTAATTAAGACAGATTTCCCTCATTACACATCTGATATGAATGGTGATGGAAAAACAGATTTGGTAATACCGATTGCGGATGACAATAGCAACTGGTTCTTTATCATAGCAAACGGACAAACTCTTGCTACCACAGTGAAAGATATTGGTGTGAAATATCGTAAATCTTGGATTGCTAATCAATGTTATCCTGCTTCAGGAGGAGGATGGATATGCGGATACATGCAAGAAAGCATTTACTTTAATTTTGCTGATATCAACGGTGATGGAAAAGGAGATGTGTTTTCTCATAGAATTTTAGCGCCACACAATTATCCACAGGGTGGCCAGTGGAATTATCCGTACGAAACTTATGGATCAAACTATACCATCAGAGATCAAGGTATTGTTTGGTATAATATGAATAATGACATCAATGGTAATCCGGAGTTTTCCGCAGCAGTCGATACATGGCAAAATAACTATACTTACGGCGGTAGTACAGTAAATGGATCACCCATGTTTTTATCCAATCAGAATGCTGTAAATCAGAATTTGGATTATGCTTTTTTCGGAGCAGATAAAATTAAATATATCAGTTTCAAAAAAGATAACAGAACCGATGTTTTATTAAAAAGGGTTAAAGAAAACGATATCTTAACCAGCATTACTTATAGTCCGCTAATTGAGAATGGTAACGGAATCTATACAGATGATACGAGTGAGATTTATCCTTATGTAAATATTAATGTTTCTCCTTCCACGCTTGTTGTAAGTAAAATAACGAAAAGTTTTGGCAGTGAAACAAAAATTCAGGATTTCAGATATAAAGGTGCTGTGATGCATTTGGATGGTTTTGGCTTTTTAGGATTTAAAGGAAATTCTACATCTTCTGTTTATTCAGGAAACACAAATGCTGCTGATATTATGTGGACGATGACCAAACAAGATATGCTAAAGCGTGGTGCAAATATCGAATCTTATCTTTTAAAAGGTTTTGTAGATTATAACTCGCCGACAAATTTTGTTACAAAAAGCGTAAAATCATACAATACTTCACTGCTGCCAAATAAGGTTTTTGTAAATCTAATTTCAAAATCTGACCAAATTGATAATCTGACAGGAATTACAAGATCTACATTTTACGAAGAATATGATGGCTTTAATAATCTTAAAAAAGCAAAAGATGTAGCTACTGGAGGTGAAAAAGTAACAACTTTTGAATTTGCCAACAATCCAACAGGTATTGCAAACCAATATTATATTGGAAGACCGCTTAAGAAAACAGTTGTGAAAACTCTGGGATCAGAAACATACTCGACAGAACAAGAGTATGTATATTCAGGAATTTATCTTACTCAAATAAAGAAAAAAGCGAATGCAACAGATTATTTGGTTGAAGACTATTTATATGATGATTACGGAAATATTTCGCAAAAAACACTGTCCGTTACAGGAATGTCTCCGAGAGTGGAAGAAATGCAATATGATATCTCCGGAAGATTTATAGTTCAAACTACCAATATTTTGGGTTTTAAAGATAAGATGAGCTATGATTTTAATTTTGGACTTTTATTATCTAAAACAAATTATCTGAATCAGACTTTCTCGTATACATATGACGGTTGGCAGAAAAAAACAAAAGAAACCGACTTTTATAATAAAGAGACTTTGTATAACTATGAATGGATTACAAGTAGCGAATTTTTAAACGGATTGAAATTTACAGTTACAGATCCTGCAGGTGCTGTCAAGGAAACTTATACAGATGTTTGGGGAAGAAAACGTCTGGAAAGAGAATTGAGCATTAATGGCAAATGGATAGACAGACGCACCGAATATGATATACTAGACAGGCCATATAAGAAAAGTGATCCTTACTTCTCTACTAATACTGCAACCAGATGGACGATATCTGAATTTGACGAATATGGAAGAGGTAAAAAGGTTACATTCCCGACAGGAAAAGTTGTAACATCTACATACAATGGGCTATCGTCAACCGTTGTAGACGGGCAAAAAACTCAAACCATTACCAATGATGCATGGGGAAATAGAGTGAAAATGGTTGATAATGGAGGTGAGATCAATTATACTTATTTTGCTAATGGTAATTTGAAATCATCTAATTATGGCGGACATATTGTAAGCATCGAACAAAATGGATGGGGCGCGAAAACTAAAATGTCAGATCCTTCTGTTGGCGGTGATTATACTTATACATATGATAACTTCGGGCAAATTCTTACTGAAGAAAATCCTAAAGGCAAGACAACATATACCTATGATGTTTACGGAAGATTAGCAACAAAGAGAGTTTTAGGTGATAATACAGATATACGAGTAACTTATACTTATGATAGCAATGGATTATTAACATCAGAAGCTGGTACTTCAAATGCTATAGCTAATTCATTCACATATGAATATGATAACTATTACCGAAACAATAAGAAAACAGAAAGTATAGCGGGAATTACGATAGATAAAACGTATACTTTTGATGATTTCGGAAGAGTAAACACAGAGCTTACGGAAACTCGTTCGGGTTTGAATGTAAGCAGCTTTAAGATAGAGAATGTTTATGCTGCTTCAGGAGATTTAGAAAAAATAAAAGACTTTACAACGGGTACTGTAATTTGGACATTGAATGATATTAATGAAAAAGGACAGGTACTGAGTTCTACATTAGGAAACGGTGTTCAGGTGAATAATGCGTATGATAGTAATTATTATTTAACAAGTATCAACCATACTAATGCCAATAATGTTGCTGTGTTGAGCAATACATATAATTTTAATGCCATTTTAGGAACTCTTAATTCAAGGTCTAATAATGCAATTCAAGCGGGAGGCTGGAATGAAACATTTGAATATGATAACCTGTTGCGCCTTACTTCCTGGACGGATCCAAACGGAACACAAACTCATACTTATGATAATTATGGAAGAATAGATCAAAATAGTAATGTTGGAGATTATAAATACGATTCAGGAAACAGATACAGAAAAAATGTAGTTAATCTAAATGCTGCGGGAGATGCATATTATAGTGTTAATCAGCTACAGCAAATAGAATATAATGCAAATAGGCTTCCTGTAAGTGTTTCTCAGGATGGTGAGGCTCATGTGTTGTTTAATTATAATATTCACCAAAAAAAGGCGACCTCTAGTTATAATTATATACCGAGCTTTCTGATGTATCAGAAAAATAAAATTTATTCGGATGATAAGTCCGTGGAAGTTTTACATCTGAATCAGATGGGAAGGCCAAGCTCGAGTTTTGTTAATACTAAAATCTATACCTATATTGGAGGTGACGCGTATACTGCACAAGCTGTTTATATTCAGGATTTTACAGTTGGAGGTTTTAGTACGGCAGCACTTCATTATATTCACAGGGATTATCAGGGAAGTATATTGGCATTTACAGATCAGATAGGAAATGTTGAAGAAAAAAGACATTTCGATGCTTGGGGAAATGTTGTGAAAATTGTAAACGGAAACGGACAAGCAATGCATGTTCAAAGTACACTTTTAGAAAGAGGATATACCGGGCATGAGCACTTCTTTGCTGTTGGTCTTATTCATATGAACGGAAGAATGTACGACCCGAAATTGCATACATTCTTATCGGTAGATAATTTTGTTTCAGATCCTTACAGCACCCAAAGCTATAACAGATATGGTTATGTATTAAATAATCCATTACTTTATACTGATCCTTCCGGTGAAGAGCCAATTACATTAGCTGCAATAGGATTGGGAATGCTTTATGGCGCGTTGATTGGCTCAGCAATTGCTGTGGTTACATACTCTATTCCGGCACTTCTGAACGGAAGCTGGAATTTAAGAGCAGCGTCGAAATCAGCATTATACGGAGCTGTAACCGGCGCGATAAGTGGTGGTATTGGAGCAGCAACATCTAGTGCCGCAGCCAGCTCATTCTGGCAGAGTTCAACAATGAATATGCTCTCAAGCGTAGCATCACAGGTTGGAACAGGTTTGGCAATGGGAGACAAAATTGGCTGGGCAACAATAGTGTCGGGATTAGTAAGTGGATATCTTGGCGGAAAGATGGAAAACTTTAGTGCATTTGAAAATGGAGGATACCTTTCGAATGTTGCCGGTGAACTTATATATAATTCTGGAACTGGAGCCTTGCTTGGAAGTGTATCGGGAACTGTAGCTGCCGCAATAAGTGGAGGAAATGTAGGAGACGGTATGAAGAAAGGAATGATTAATGGAGCAATTGGAAGCGCCTCGCAGACGATAGCAAATATTGCCCTTTTAGGAGCTGTTTATGTACCTAAAAAGGAAAATTTAGGATGCGTTGAAGAGTTGTCTACAAAATTCAGTACCCCAACAAAACGATTGATGTGGAGGCATGGAGGTATTATTCCTAATTTATTCTCATCAATCACTATCGGTGAAAATATAGGAATGAATAGAAATGATATAAATAATCCAAATGTATATGGTCACGAATTTGCACATTACGTTCAGCAATATCGCGGTCAAAGTTATTACAGAGGAAACAGCCATGCACCAAGACCTCAGGGGTGGGCTACATTCCAGATGCATGGTATTATAGAACAGTGGATTTTGCGTACATTTATGGGTATTGAACCTTACGTAGAATTTAAAAGTGGTAATAGTATGCAGTATAATGAGTACGATGCAGAATCTAAACTCCAACAAGTTGGGGGATGCTCGATAACAGATAGCAATGGAAATTGTATTAAATTATAAATATGAAAAAGGTATTAAAAATAAGTTTTTTTCTGTTTGCCTGTTTAATTATGACAGCCTGTCCCGGTAGTAGCTATATTAAATATAAACTAGTTGGGGGCAAACAAACCTCTTTTCATGATTATGATGCTATTGTTGTAAATCAGTCAGATACTGTTCTTTTAAAAGTAGGTGTTGTTGAAACTAAAATAAGAGAGAAAAAAAAGGCAGTCTTAGTGAGATTTGAAAACTTAAAAGACTATGATTTCGAGATTGTATCGAGTAAATATGGTAAACTGTCTAGAGATAGTACAGATAAGAATATTTATAAAAAAGAAATCAAATCTATAAGTAACAAAGACACGGTCAAGGTTTCTTACAATTCCAAAACATATTATTTTACCAGAGAATAGATAAAAATAATAAAATAAAGAACCGGCGAAAGCTGGTTCTTTTGTTTTAAAGTTCATCAAAGAAATTATTAATTAGCTCTTTAAAATTTTAATTAATATTGATGTACTTTATGGCTGATAAGGTTGACATTACTGTAAGTGGGAATCCCGCTTTTACGATATATTACATCGCTTATACCCAAACCCATGAAGTAATGGGTAATGCCAATTTCGATAACTTTTCCACCTTTTAATGAAAATAATATTTCATCCCTGAAAAAAAAGAATCTTTTGTTATAAAACAGGATTGTATGATCGTTGCATCTTTCAGGTTGCCCGAGTTCCTTCAGAAGATCCTCTTTACGCTTGTCCAAATAGTTATAAGTATGTGAAGAAATCTTAGGCAATAAGGTGTAAAAAACATTTTTTAATTTCATATTTTGTGTTTTAAATATTGAGTTGTTTTACATTGTATTGGGATAATATCTTAAATATATTAATAATTAAGTACTTTTTATGCTAAAAAACTAAAAACTATGTAAAATTTTCTATTTAACAAAATTATATATTAAATTATTTAAATCAAATGGAATGGAGTATTAAATTCGTGAAATTGATAAATATATTTTACTAAGTTGGATTGATAAATATTTATAGTTTTGAAATAGTTAACTTTTCTGCTAAATATTTAAATATTACTTCTAAAAACAAAAATTCTTTTAAAGAGAAGCTATTAAAATTATGAATAGCTTTTGATATTTAAAAATAACTAAGCAAAATATATTGTGAAAATTCCTTTTAATGATAACTTTTTTCCCGATAGTGATAAGTCTAAATCTGCAATTATCAGATTTTACATGGTTAAATTTAGCTTTATGATCTTAAAACGAAATAATCAATTATAAATAGTCATTAATAGATTAAGAATTTGCTCTTCCATTTGTAGCAATTAGAAATGTATCAACATGAAAGAGCAGGATGCTGTAAAGTCGCGGAATGTATATTTTTATGAAAATGAAATGAAAGAATAATTTTCTTTAAATAATGAAAGTTATTTTACTGATTTTTGTGTTTTATAATCAAGTATTCATGAAAATCAGAACATACTGCAATATAATAAAGTTATGAAATATCAAAATACATCCAATTTCCTTTGGTCTCTGTTAATTCTCGTTCTATCTTCTTCAGGTTTCAAAAGTCAGGACAAATTCCCCGACGGAACTGTAATTCCAAAATGGTTTAAAGAAAATAAACCTACAGACATCAATAAATTAGGCAAAAAATATATCCTCACAGAAAACGGCGTGAAGAATGACAGTACCGTTCTTCAGACCAAACAAGTTCAGGCAATTATCGATTTAGCTGCAAAAAATGGAGGCGGTGTAATCGTCGTTCCAAAAGGAACTTTCCTGATTAGTTCAGTTTTCTTTAAACAAGGAACTCATTTACATTTAGAAAATGGAGCAAAATTAAAAGGAAGCGATGACATCAATGACTTTCCTGTGGTAACCACAAGAATGGAAGGACAAACGGTAAAATATTTTCCGGCTTTAATTAATGCAGATGGATTGAATGGTTTTACGATTTCAGGAAAAGGAACATTAGACGGAAACGGACTTCGTTTCTGGAAATCATTCTGGAAAAGACGCGAATGGAATCCTAAATGCACCAATATGGATGAAATGAGACCTAGAATTATCTACGTTTCAAACTCTAAAAACATTCAGGTTGAAGGAATTACAATTAAAAATTCACCGTTTTGGAGCACACATTATTACAAAAGTGATTTTGTGAAATTATTAAATCTGACGATTCTTGCACCAAAAGAACCTGTAAAAGGACCAAGTACAGACGCCGTTGACATTGATGCATGTACCAATTTCTTGATTAAAAATTGTTATATGTCGGTCAACGACGATGCGATTGCTTTGAAAGGCGGAAAAGGTCCGAAAGCAGATAAAGATCCTAATAACGGAGAAAACAGAAACATTCTTATCGAAGACAACAGTTTTGGATTTTGCCACAGCGTTTTGACTTGCGGAAGCGAATCGATTCACAATTACAACGTGATTTTGCGTAATTCTAAAGTGAAAGATGCTTCAAGATTATTACACCTGAAAATGCGTCCCGACACGCCACAACATTACGAATATATTACGGTTGAAAATATCACAGGAAACGTAAAAACTTTCCTTTATGTAAAAGGCTGGAACCAGTTTTTTGATTTAAAAGGAGAGGAAAGACCGAGAAAAGGATTGGCGAACAATATCACAATAAAAAATATCGACATCAGTTGTGAAACGGCATTCTCAATTGAAAAGTCAGACCTGTTTGATTTGAAAGATTTCACATTTGAAAACTTTAAAATAAAAGCTGTGAAACCTGAGATGCAGAACCTGAACAACATTCAAAATTTAAAGCAAAAAAACATCAATGTGACGCAAGTCGCTTCTCTCACGCAATCTTACGACAAAAAAGACGATTCCGATATTTCTGCTAAATGAGTTTTTATTCCAAAATATTTGTTCTTTTATGCTTTTGCTCACAGTTTCTGCATGCTCAATCTAAGGAAATCCAATTCCTAAGCGGAACAGATTCTGAGCATACAAAAGAATGGGATTTTTGGATAACTGGCGGAAGAAAATCAGGAAGCTGGAACAAAATTCAAGTCCCTTCACAATGGGAACAGCAGGGATTTGGCTCGTACAATTACGGACGAGATTACGTGACCTATGGCAAAAACTTTAAATTCAATGATGAGGTAGGTTTATATAAACACAAGTTTTCAATTCCTAATTCTTGGAAAGGTAAATCGGTTAACATTGTTTTTGAAGGTTCAATGACCGATACCGAAGTGAAAATTAACGGTAAATTAGCCGGAGAAATTCATCAAGGTGCTTTTTATGAATTTAAATATGATATTTCTGATAAAATTCAATTCGGAAAAGAAAATATTCTTGAAGTCAAAGTTTCCAAAATGTCTGCTGATAAATCGGTTAACAATGCAGAACGATTGGCTGATTATTGGGTTTTGGGAGGAATTTTTAGACCAGTTTATTTGGAAGCTTGCCCAAAAGAAAATATCTCAGCAACATCAATTGATGCCAAAGCAGATGGAACTTTTCGTTCGAATATTTATTTAAAAGGAATTAATTCTGTTAACGATTTAAAAGTAGAATTATTTGATATTAAAAATAATTTAGTTGGTGAATCTCAGATGACCATTCAAAAAGGAGACACTTTAAAACAGATTCAATTCTCCGTTAAGAATCCTAAAGTTTGGACAGCTGAAACGCCTAATTTATACAAGGTAAAATTCAGTTTAAATAAAAACAGAAAAAACATCTTCCAAAGCGAAGAAAAATTCGGTTTCCGTACAATTGAAATCAAAAAAGGCGACGGAATTTACATCAACGGAACCAAAATCAAAATGAAAGGCATCAACCGTCACGTTTGGTGGCCTGAAACCGGAAGGGCGGTCAACAAAAACATAGATTTGATGGACGTTCAGCTCATCAAGGAAATGAATATGAACGCCGTTCGCTGTTCGCATTATCCGCCGAATAAATCTTTTCTGCAGATTTGTGATTCTTTAGGTTTATACGTTTTGGATGAATTGGCGGGTTGGCAAAAAAAATATAGTACCGAAGTTGGGAAAAAGCTCGTGAAAGAAATGGTTACAAGAGATGCCAATCATCCTTCCATTATTTTCTGGAGCAATGGAAATGAAGGCGGACATAATTTTGATTTGGATACAGAATATGGAAAATATGATTTGTCAAATCGACCTGTCATCCACGCACATCACAAACCTGGAAATACTTTCAACGGAATCGACTGCAATCATTACGAAGATTATTACAGCACCAAAAAAATCCTCGAGGGCGAAAATATTTATATGCCGACCGAGTTTCTTCACGCGCAGGATGACGGCGGCGGTGGAACTTCATTGGCAGATTATTGGGAACTTCACTGGAACTCTAAAAAAGGAGCAGGCGGTTTTCTTTGGGCGTTTGCAGATGAAGGTTTGGTAAGAACTGATTTCAATAACCAGATTGATGTGAATGCCATCAACGCTCCGGATGGAGTTGTCGGACCACATCGTGAAAAAGAGGGGAGTTTTTATGCGATTCGGGAAATTTACAGTCCGGTAAAAATTGATTTGAAAACATTGCCGAATGATTTTAATGGAATCATTCCCGTTGAAAATCGTTATCATTTTACCAATCTAAATGAATGTCAGTTTGAATGGAAACTGGTGAAATTCAAAACTGTATTTTCTTCAGAATCTGGTTTTGATTTGATTCAAAATGGAAAAGCAGAGTCTCCGAATATTAAACCTACTGAAAAAGGAAATATACAATTAAATCTTCCTGCGAACTGGAAAGAAAGTGAAGCTTTACTGCTGACTGCAACCGATTCTTTTGGAAAAGAAATTTACACCTGGACTTGGAAAATTGCTTCAAATGAAAAAATATCGACACAATTTTCTAAATCTTTAGTCAAAGAATTTCCAGTTTCAGTTACAGAAAATGATTCATTATTTATTTTAAAATCAGAAGAAAAAGAATTTTCATTTGGAAAAAAAGATGGATTATTAAAGTTAGTCATTTTAGATAAAAAAGGCAAAAAAATGACCTTTAAAAATGGGCCAATTTTCGTGAATGGAAAAGCAGAATTATCTTCCATAAAATCTTTTGCAGAAGGTCAAAATCAATTGCTAGAAGTTAATTATAAAAATGGAAATAAAATCATTTGGAAACTAAATCCAAGCGGAATTTTAGAATTAAATTACGAATATTCGCTTGCCGGAGATTATCAGTTTGCAGGTATAAGTTTTGATTATCCCGAAAATTATGTCATTGGCGTCAAATGGTTGGGTAAAGGCCCACATCACGTTTGGAAAAACCGTACTCAGGGACAGACTTATAATGTTTGGCAGAATTTAAAAAACTCAACAAGAACCGGACAATCGCCTTGGATTTATCCAGAATTTAAAGGTTATTTTGATGATGTTTCGTGGTTGCAATTGGATACAGCCGAAGGAAAAATGACAATCGGAACGAAGGAAGAAAAAATGTTCGTCAGACTTTTTGATTTCTATGGAATTTATGGAGCTGAAGGTTTCCCGAAATTGCCAACTGGAAATATTTCATTCCTCGATGCAATTCCGCCGTTGGGAACAGCCTTGGCGTTCAATATTAATAATGATACTTCAACTTTAGGTCCTGAAAGTGAACCGAATCATCTGAACGGAACGTTTAAAAGAACTTTGTATTTTTATTTTGGCCTGCCGGATTTGGGTGATGAAAATAAGCAGTTTACAATGCCAAGAGAAAATATTTTAACAGATTAATAATGGAAAAAGGATTAGCATTTTTGATACTATTGATTTGTTCATTTTATTTTGGACAACAGACCAATTTCAAATTTGATTTTGGTGGAGACAGAGTGGAAAATGGTTTCATTCCAATTAATGCGACTTCAAAATTTGACAAGAAAATCGGATATGGATTTAGGGATATTTCCGGTTTAAGATCTTTTGATAACGGCGGAAATGCTTTGACAGGAGATTTTATAACCAGCGATAAACCTTTTTATTTTTCAGTTGCGATTCCTGAGGGAAATTATAATATTACATTAAATCTTGGTGATTCAAAAGGAACATCCGAAACAACCGTACGCGTCGAAAACCGCCGTCTGTTGCTGAATGATGTTAAAACCAAGAGAGGCGAAATCCTCGAAAAACAAATAACGGTTCACATCAAAGACAGCATCATCCGAAATCAGGACGGAACTCAGATTGGGATTGTAAAACTAAAACCGAGAGAAAGAAAATATTTACATTGGGATAACTTATTGACGATTGAATTCAATGACAAAACTCCAAAAATTTCTTCGGTAGTCATTCAACCCAACAGAACTGTTAAAACAATTTATATCACTGGAGATTCAACGGTTGTAGATGCGCAGTACGAACCTTGGGCATCGTGGGGGCAGATGTTGCCGTACTTTTTTGTTCCGAAAGAAGTTGTGATTGCCAATTATGCCGAAAGCGGAGAAACCCTAAAAGCTTTTGAAGACCGCCACAGAATCGATAAAATATGGAATAAGATAAAACCCGGAGATTATCTTTTAATCCAGTTTGGGCACAACGACCAAAAAGCTGGAAACAGCATTAAATCTGGTTACAAAAAAAGGTTAAAAGAATGGATTAGCAAGGCAAAACAATTGGGCGCAATTCCGGTTTTGGTAACTTCGATGAATCGTAGAGTTTTTGATGAAAGTAATAAAATCGTCAATACTTTAGATGATTTTCCTGATGCGATGCGAGAAATTGCGAAAGAAGAAAATGTATATTTAATCGATTTAAATGCAATAAGTAAGACCTTGTTCGAAGCGATGGGACCAGAAAATTCTAAGAAAGCATTTGTTTATTATCCGGCAAATAGTTATCCAAATCAACCAACAGTTTTAGCAGATGATACACATTTCAATACCTACGGTGCTTACGAATTGGCGAAGTGTGTAGTAAAATCTATTGTTGATGAAAATTTACCTTTGAAGAAATATATTTCAAAAAATTATAAAAATTTTAACCCCAATAAACCTGATGATGTTGAAAAATTCCATTGGCCGGAAAGTATCTTTATGGAAACTTTAAAACCCGATGGAAATTGAAAAGTGTAGAATGATTATCAAAGAAATTTTGTTAACCCCAACTCTAAAGGGAGCAAAAATTCTTTGAAAATTCCATTAAATTACTCCCTTTAGGGGCGGGGAAATAATTTTAATGAAATTTTAACAAACGAGTTTTAAATATAGAATAAAATCAGTGTTTTTCTAAAAAATAGAATCACTCACTTAAAGAAAATTAAGGTATTTGAAATGAATGGTTAAATCTAAAAAGTAAAAATGAAAATTAAAAATATCATAAAACTCAGCGTTATCTGTTTTGCGTTCGGAAATCTTTCCGCACAAAATCCGTGGCCAAAAACTACTGAGACCGCCAAACCTTGGACACGTTGGTGGTGGATGGGAAGTGCTGTTGATGAAAAAGGGTTAGATAAACAATTGACCACACTTTCCCAAGCTGGTTTTGGAGGTGTAGAAATCGTTCCAATTTATGGCGCAAAAGGATTTGAAAATAAATACATCAATTATCTTTCTCCGGAATGGATGAAAATGCTTCAATTCACGACCAACAAAGCAAAAAGCCTGAATATGGGTGTCGATATGTCGGTTGGAACAGGTTGGCCAATTGGTGGACCGCAAGTTGACGAACAGGATGCTGCGACGAAAATGATTGTTCAGACTTACCCGATTGCTCCAGGTGAAAAATTTTCGGAAAAGATTGTTTTAAAAGATGAAAAACAAAAGAATTTAAAAACAGTAAAGTTAGATATTGTAACGGCTTATAATGAGAAAAACGAAGCTGTTGTTTTGACTGATAAAGTGAATAGTGATGGTATTTTAGAGTGGAAACCTAATTCTAGTAAATGGACTGTTTATGCAGTTTTTGTTGGAAAAACGCTTCAAAAAGTAAAACGTGCAGCTCCGGGAGGTGATGGTTATACTTTAGACCATTTTTCACCAGAAGCAACTAAAGATTATTTGAAAACTTTTGATAAAGCATTTGGAAATTCAAACTACGGAATCCGTTCTTTTTTTAATGACAGTTACGAAGTTTATAATGCCGATTGGACGCCGGATTTTAAAGATGAATTTAAAAAGAGACGAGGATACGATGTAAGCCCATACATTAAATATTTGGTGAGTAATGAAGAAAACGAAATTGCAGGTAGAATAAAATCAGATTACAGAGAAACGATGAGTGAATTGATTTTAAACAATTTTACCAAAGATTTCACCAATTGGGCACATTCTAAAAACTCTAAAAACACCAATCAAGCACACGGTTCGCCGGGAAATTTATTGGATTTGTATGCTGCGGTCGATATTCCTGAATCTGAAACTTTTGGAAGCACAAAATTCGATATTACAGGGTTGAGAAGAAATGTGGAAGATATCAATACAAAAGAAATTCCTGATATTAATATGCTGAAATTTGCATCTTCGGCCGCAAATGTTACGGGAAAACCTTTGATTTCTAATGAGTCTTTTACGTGGTTGACGGAACATTTTAAAACTTCTTGGTCACAGGTAAAACCTGAAGCCGAGCAGATTTTTTTATCTGGAATCAATCATATTTTTTACCACGGAACGACGTATACGCCTTCAGATGTTCAGTTTCCGGGCTGGTTATTTTATGCTTCGACCAATTTTGTTCCGGAGAATAGTTTGTGGCCACATTTGAAGGATCTTAATTCTTATATTGAAAGAACTCAAAGTGTTTTGCAGAGCGGAAAACCAGATAATGAACTGTTGATGTATTGGCCAATTTATGACCAATGGGCGAGTCCGAAAGGGAAAGATGTGACATTCAAAGTTCATAATGTTGAAAAGTGGTTACAGCCAACGGTGATGTATAAAAACCTGACGGAATTAAGCAAAATTGGGTATTCTATTGATATGGTTTCTGATAAAATGATTAGCGAATCGAAGTCGGAAAATCAGAATATTCAGGTTACCAAAAATGGTGGTTCTTACAAGGTTTTAGTTATTCCGGAATTGACTTATTTGCCTGAATCTACTTTAAAAAATATTTTGGAATTGGCTCAAAACGGAGCTTTAATTATTTTTCAAAACGAGCCGAAAGATATTCCCGGAAATTTTGAAGTGGAAAAGAGAAGAACTCAGTTAAAATCTTTATGGAATCAAATTCCGTTTCAAAACCAAACCGGAAATTTGAAAATGGCAAGCTTCGGAAAAGGTAAAATTGTCTTAAGTTCAGATGTTTCAAAAGCTTTAGAATATTTAAAAATAGAAAGAGAAAAACTGACCGACACCGGATTGAAATTCGTAAGAAGACAGTTTGATGGCGGAAAATATTATTACATCGTCAATCATACTTCAAAAGAAATCAATGAATTTGTTCCTTTAAATTATTCAGGAAAACAGGTGGCTTTGATGAATCCTGAAAATGGAAATTTTGGAATTGGTGAAATACAGAATAATTCGGTTAGAATTCAACTAAAATCTGGTGAATCATTAATTATAAAAGCGTCCGAAAATACAGATAATTCAATTTCAAAATGGAAATATATTGAAAAAACAGATGCTCCGATTGTTTTAAACCAACCTTGGCAACTGACTTTCAAAGAAGGCGGTCCTGAACTTCCAAAATCCAAAACTTTAGACAAGCTTCAACCTTGGACGAATTTTACAGAAGATTCATCAACGCAGAGTTTTTCAGGAACAGGAGTTTATACGACTTCATTTAAATTAAAGAAAAACAAAGCAGGTGATTTTGTTCTGAAATTTGATAAGCTGTACGAAAGTGCAAAAGTAATCGTCAATGGTCAGGATGCAGGAATTGTGTGGAGCATTCCGTTTGAAATCAACATCGGAAAATATTTAAAGAAAGGAAAAAATACCATTCAAATCGAGGTTTGTAATCTGATGGCGAATCGAATTAAATATATGGATGAAAATAAAATCCAGTGGAGAAATTACCATGAAATCAATTTTGTAAATATCGATTATAAACCATTCGACGCATCCAACTGGAAAGTACAACCTTCAGGTTTGGATGGCGAGATTCAATTAGTTCCAATCTATTATTCAAAATAAAATTTTAAAATAAATGAATAACAAAATATTAAAAACATTCGCATTAGGAACTTTGCTGACATTCAGTTTTTCTAATGCTCAGCAGAAACCCAAAGTCGTTTTAGATAATTTTTTTAACAACGAAAAAAGAGAAAATAAAGAAACCAAAGAATTAGAATCTTGGCATTACACGTGGAACGACACTACCAATGGCGGATTTTCTTTGTTGGGAGAAATTTTCACAAAACAAGGCGCAGAAATCAGTAGTTTGACAACTGCACCCACCAAAAAAGATTTGAAAAATGCCAATATTTACATCATCGTCGATGCAGATATTGACAAAGAAGCGTACGGCGGAAAGGCCAATCTGATAGATCCAACAAGCATCAAAAATTTGACGGACTGGGTTAAAAAAGGAGGTGTTTTGGTATTGATGAGCAACGACAACGGTAATTCGGAATTTGAACATTTCAACAAATTAGCTGGAGAATTTGGGATTCATTTCAATAATGACAGTTATAACCGGGTTCAGAAAAGAGAATTTGAACAGGGAAAAGTGATGGTTCCTGCCGGAAATGAAATTTTTTCTGAGCAAAAATTATATATGAAAGAAGTGGCAACGATTTCTGTGAAAAATCCAGCCAAAGAATTGTTGTCGGCAGAAGGGAAAAATATCGGAGCTATTGCAAAATTCGGCAAAGGGACGGTTTTCGCATTGGGCGATCCTTGGTGTTACAACGAATATATCGACGGCAAAAAATTACCCGCAGATTTTACCAATTATCAGGGAACTGAACAATGGGTAAAGTGGCTGCTGAAGCAGACTTCCAAGAAATAAAAACAGAAGTGCAATCGATTAAATTTGATTAATTTGGGCAGCTTTATCCGCCTTCCGCTTCCAATCTTTTTTGCAGAAGATTTTCATTAAATAGAACTTAAAGTCCAAGCAAAAAAGGATTTCCGCTCAAGTCGGGCTGCGAGTGATTCAACGCAAAAAATCCTTGTCAAGGTTTCAAACCTTGACAAGGATAAAAACACATCGAAAATTATCAATAGGAGCGGGCTTTAGCTCGCTTACGAAAGTTTTTCTAATCAGGCTTTAGCCAAAATTTATAAAATCAGAATTATGAATGTAAAATTCAAATTTATTTTAGGCGCAATTCTTTTTTCAGAACTTCTGTCTGCACAAAGACAAATGGAATATCTGAAAAGAGGAATTGTCGCTATGCCTGCAGATTCGGGTGTTTTTGTAAGTTGGCGTTTGCTCGGAACAGAAGCTCAAAATACCCATTTTGATTTATATCGAGTTGATAACAATTCGACCAGAAAATTGAATGAAAAACCACTTTTAAAGGAAACTAATTTTTTAGATAAAACCGCTGACAAAGCAAAGAATTATACCTATTTCGTCAAATCAAATACTCAGGATAAAACGGTAGACATTGATTCTGCAAAATATATAGCGAATCAGAAACCATATTTTTCGATTCCATTAAAAACACCAGTTGGATATACTCCAAATGATGCTTCTGTAGCCGATTTGGACGGCGATGGCAAATATGAAATTATCCTTCATCAAACAGGAAGGTCAAAAGATAACAGTCAGAAAGGAATTACTGACGAGCCTATTATTCAGGCTTATAAAATGGATGGTCAACTTTTGTGGGAGATTAATTTAGGGAAGAATATACGAGAAGGTGCGCACTATACGCAGTTTTTAGTGTATGATTTAGACCAGGACGGTAAAGCCGAAATCGTAATGAAAACAGCTGACGGAAGCAAAGACGGAAAAGGGAAAATAATTGGCGATGCGTCAAAAAATTACGTCAACGAAAACGGAATGATTCTTTCCGGACCAGAATTTCTAACGGTTTTTGACGGACAAACGGGAGCTGAAATTCATACAGTGAATTACGAAGTTCCAAGATTTGCAGGCAGTTTAAATCCAACCGCCGAGCAAATGACTGAAACCTGGGGTGACGCAAAAGGAAATCGTATCGACCGGTTTTTGGGAGCTGTCGCTTATTTGGACGGAAAAACGCCGAGTATCATTATGTCGAGAGGTTATTACACGCGAACAGCTATTGCAGCCTGGGATTATAAAGATAAAAAACTGAGTTTACGATGGCTTTTTGATACTGAAAGTTCAGAAGAAAATAAGCAATATCGAGGACAGGGAAATCATAATTTAACTATTGCCGACGTCGATAACGACGGAAAAGATGAAATTGTTTACGGAGCAATGACCGTTGATGACAATGGAAAAGTGTTGAACAGCACAGGTTATGGTCACGGCGATGCTTTGCACGTTGGAGATTTAGATCCAAGCAATCCGGGATTGGAAATTTTTGATATTCAGGAAAGGTTTGATGATGCAGGAGCGCATTTTCGAGATGGAAAAACAGGAAAGGTTTTATGGAAATTACCTTCGACAGTTTATAGTAAAGCAGGTAAATTTCAAGGACCGGGAAGAGGTTTGTCTTTAAATATCGACCCTCGTTACGAAGGTTCAGAATCTTGGGCAGCCGGTGCAGGTTTGAAAGGCGTTTACAATACAAAAGGAAAAAAAATCAGCGAAAAAAATCCTCCTGCAAATATGGGAATCTATTGGGATGGAGATTTTTTAAGCGAAATTTTAGATGGAACTGTCGTTTCAAAATGGGACTGGAAAAAAGAAAAGTCGAACGTGATTTTCGATGCTAAAAGCTTTCAGTGCGAATCGAATAATGGAACGAAGAAAAATCCATCTTTGGTTGCAGATTTATTCGGAGACTGGCGCGAAGAGGTGATGTACAGAACATCAGATAATCAGGAATTGAGAATTTTCAGTACAACAATTCCGACGAAACACAGATTGTATACTTTGATGCATAACCCGCAGTATCGTTTGAGTATCGTTTGGCAAAATGTGGGTTACAATCAGCCACCGCACACCGATTATTATTTGGATGAATCGATTAAAGAAATGCCAAAACCGAATATTTATACGGTAACTCCTAAACAATAATTAATTATGAAAATCAAAATCATTATTCCGCTTATCTTATTGGTTGTATTTATTGGAGTTTCATTTCAAAAACATCAGGAGAAACCTGTTCTTTATATTATCGGAGATTCTACCGTACAAAATGGTTCAGGGAAAGGTTCAGACTCACTTTGGGGTTGGGGAAGTTTTATGAATTTATATTTTAATACAGATAAAATCGAAATTCAGAATCACGCAAAAGGTGGACGAAGCAGCAGAACTTTTATCACAGAAGGACGTTGGGATTCAATAATGAAAACCATTAAAAAAGGCGATTATGTTTTGATGCAGTTTGGTCATAATGACGGTGGAGAGTTAGCAGATACTTTAAGAGCAAGAGGTACGATCAAAGGAATTGGAAATGAATCGAAAGATATTTATAATCCCATTAGAAAAGTAGATGAAACTGTTTATACGTACGGATATTATATGAGGAAATATGCCAATGAAGCAAAAGCTAAAGGAGCAATTCCGATTATTGTTTCGCCTATTCCAAGAAATAAATTTAATGAAAAAGGTAAAATAGAAAAAGATCAATATGGAGTTTGGGCACAGGAAGTAGCGAAACAAACCGGAGCTTACTTTATAGATTTAAATGAACTGGTGATTGAAAAATATGAGCAAATGGGACAGGATAAAGTAAAAGGTTATTTTCCGAAAGACCATACTCATACTAATGAAGCGGGAGCAACTTTAAACGCAGAATTAGTAGCGGAAGGTGTCAGGAATTTAAAAAAATGTGAACTCAAGAATTATTTAAAAAGAAAATAAAAATAAATATATACTATGAAAAAACTGTTAACAGCAAGTTTTTTTGCGCTGATCATTGGAGGAATGAATTCCTGTTCGGTACAAAAACAGGCTTCTGCAAGTAAGGTAGAACTTCCGAATAAAAAAGAGGTTTTGGAAGTTTCAAGAAGAGCTAATCAATATTTTATGAACAAGTGGCCAGACACAGGAAAAGATATCGTCGGTAAAAAAGTATGGCCAAGTAATCTTTGGACTCGTGCTGTTTATTATGAAGGATTGATTGCTTTATACAAAGTTGATCCGAAAAAAGAATATTACGACTATGCGATGTCTTGGGCCAATAACCATAAATGGGATCTGATGCGAGGAACGTATACCCGAAATGCCGATCATCAAGCTTGTGGACAAACCTACATCGATTTGTATGAAATCGACGGAAAGAAACACCCGGAAAGAATTAAAAATGTAAAAGCATCGATGGATAGCATGATTGCAACACCAAAAGTAGATGATTGGTGGTGGATTGATGCGCTTCAAATGTCAATGCCGATTTTCACGAAATTAGGCAGAATTACAGGAGAACAAAAATATTTCGATAAAAACTACGAAATGTATGCTTACACAAAATACAAACATGGCGGAAACGGTCTGTACAATCCGGTAGATAAGATTTGGTGGAGAGACAAAAGTTTTGTTCCCCCTTACAAGGAGCCGAATGGTGAAGATTGCTATTGGAGCAGAGGAAACGGTTGGGTAGTGGCTGCTTTAGCAAAAACTCTTGAGGATACGCCGAAATCTGACCCTCATTATCAGGAATATTTGCAGGATTATAAAGATTTGTTGGCTGCTTTGCTTCCGCTTCAGAGAGAAGACGGTTTTTGGAATGTAAGTCTTCATGATCCAAACAATTTTGGAGGGAAAGAAATGACAGGAACGGCTTTATTCGTTTACGGAATGGCGTATGGAATTAATAATAACCTAATCGACAGAGATACTTATCTTCCTGTTTTGGTGAAAGCCTGGAATGCCATTGCAAAAGATTCTGTACAACCTAATGGATTTTTGGGTTGGGTACAAGGAACAGGAAAAGAGCCAAAAGACGGTCAGCCACTTTCTGTAAGCAAAGAGCCTGATTTTGAAGATTATGGTTTGGGTTGTCTTTTACTTGCTGGAAGTGAAGTTTATAAATTAAAATAGAATTAAATAAATGCAACTGCTTATGAAGCTTCAAAGATTTTCCACAAATTTTCAACTAAACAAAATGGAGTTATTTACTTTAATGAAATTTGATTTTTGGGTTCGGCGGTTGCAATTAAACTTTAATTATAAAAATATTTTCATAAAAATAATTTTTGTTTTTTCAATCAGCTTGTTTAAGGCTCAAGAATTTTCGCAATCCACAATTATTATCCCGGCTTCTGATTTTTTAGATGAAATTCCGAAAGGTAATTATATTACCACCGCCAATGAACAAAAACAAGAATGGCTATTCAACAATACGGGGATTTTATTGAATTCTGAAACGAATCTGATGACCAGAATCACGGTATCTGAAGAAGGGCAATATCATCTTTTTGTACGCAGCAGTGGTAATGATAAAAGCTCTTTCAAAGTTATTATAAATAATGAAATCACCGAAAACACCTTCGATCAGGAAAAAATCAGTTGGGAAAAAGGAGGAATATTTAATCTTAAAAAAGGAATTAACGATGTTAAAATAACCAGAATTCGCGGCGATGCCATGTTTGACGTTTTGGCATTGAGTAAAAATCCAAATCTTTCGGAAAAGGATATTTATCCAAAGCAACTCAATGAAGATGTGCAGTTACTTAAAGAATATAGAATTCCCATAAGTAATGCGGTTAAATTCGGTGATGTAAATGGAGATGATAAGACAGATTTTCTTGTTCTTGAAAGAGATTTCTCAGCCAGAGTTTTTGATAATGATGGAAAAGAACTTTGGAACTGGAAAGCTCCCGAAGAATATAAAAAAGAGCGTTCGGAGTTTGAAGCGCCCGGAGTTGTTTGGGATTTTGATAATGACGGGAAGGCCGAAGTTGCACATTGGCGATTGATAGGCGGAAAAGAGTGGCTCGTAATAGCAGACGGACAGACCGGGAAAATAAAACATAAAACTGAATGGCCGACACAGCCGCTGCCACATGTTTATAATAATTTTAGGCTTGCCGTAGGAAAGTTTACAGAAAAAAGTCCCAATCATTTGGCTGTGTTTACGGATATGGGAAATACTATTAATATAACCGGATATGATAAAAAACTAAAAAAACTGTGGCAACACACCGAGAAACGTAAAAAAGATAATCTTGGACATTATATTTATCCGATAGATTTAAATGGAGATGAGCTGGATGAAGTTCTTGTGGGATCACTCTTGTTGGATTCAAAAGGTAAAGAAATCTGGAACAGGTTTGATTTGTTGCCGGATAATCATGATCACGCAGACAGCTATAAATTTGCAGACATTAACGGAGATGGGAAACTCGACATTGTTACGGCAAACAGCGAAACCGGGATTTTCATTTACGAAGGAATGACCGGAAAAATAATTTGGCAAAATGTAGCTGAACATACCCAACAGATACAGGTGGGAAATTTTCTAAAGGATTTTCCTGGCTTGCAGGTCGTAGCGGGAGGCAGAACGTATGGAAACCGTAAATTGGGAGAACCTTATTTATCCAGTCAGCTTTATTGGTTTAATCAGATCGGAGATTTACTGTTTAAATGGCCGGGAAATCCTATCAACGGAAATCCTGATTTTGTAAAAGGATTTTGGAATGGTAAAACAGAGCAGCTTTTCTGGTATAAGTTCAAAATTGAAGAAAACGGGAAAGGAAAACTGTATTTTCCTGATCCTGTTTTTCATATGTTTGATTTTACAGGAGACGGTGCAGAAGAGGTAATAACACTCGGTTCGGGATATTTACGGGTTTGGGGAAGTAAAACTGCTTTAAGATCAGGAAAAGACAGAAAAAAAGATATCATTTATCTGAAAAATACAGTTGTGAATCATACTCATTATTGATTTTTGGAAGTTAATTATTTTCTATAATTTCGTTTAATTAATCGACATAGTTTTTAATATTATATTAATGGTTCCATGACACTACAAGACGCGCAATCGATTTCATATAACTAATTTTCAAACTCAAGCAAGACAATAAAAAATTATGAATGCATTATTAGGAGTTTTATTTCATTTCTTAGGAGGATTTTCTTCGGGCAGTTTTTATTTGCCTTATAAAAAAGTAAAAGGCTGGTCTTGGGAAACATATTGGTTGATAGGAGGGGTTTTTTCCTGGATCATTGTTCCGCCGTTGGCAGCGTTTCTTACTATTCCAAATTTTTGGGAAATCATACAGAATGAAAGTTCTTCCATATTGGGGTTAACCTTTTTGTTCGGTGCCTTGTGGGGAATTGGTGGTTTCACTTATGGTTTGGGAGTTCGATATTTGGGCGTAGCGCTTGGAAGCAGCATTATTTTGGGGCTTTGCATGGTATTTGGCTCACTGGTTCCTTCTATTTATTATGAATTTTCTCCTCAAACAGGGAAAGACAATATAGGTCTGATGCTTTCTAGCACATGGGGACAGTTTGTTTTATTGGGTCTTTTTGTTTGTGTTATCGGAATCATCATCAGCGGAAAAGCGGGAATGATGAAGGAGAAACAATTACAAAGCAATTCAATAGATCCCCACGGTTTAGAAGTAAAAACAGAATATAAGTTCGGATTGGGATTGATTGTTTCTATCATTTCGGGTGTTTTAAGCGCTTGCTTTAACTTTGGATTAGAAGCCGGAAAACCAATGGCAATTGTTGCTAATGAAGCTTGGAAAGTGGCTAATCCGAATCAGGGAGAATTTCTTTTTCAAAATAATGTAACGTACGTTGTTGTTCTTTGGGGTGGAATGGCAGTCAATCTGATCGGATGTTTGTATTTAGCTTTTAAAAATAAATCTTATACAGATTATACCAAAAAGAATGTACCAGTTATAAAAAATATTATTTTTTGTGCGCTTGCCGGAACCATGTGGTTTTTGCAGTTTTTCTTTTACGGTATGGGAGAAAGTAAAATGGGGAATGGCGCAAGTTCGTGGATCTTACACATGGCCTTTATCATTTTTATTGCCAATTTATGGGGCATTATTATTAAGGAATGGAAAGGAGTTTCCAAAAAAACAATTACAACTATTTCTGTCGGAATGATTGTGATGTTTATCTCTATCTTGATTGTAGGATACGGAAATTCTTTGCGATAATCTTTCTTAATCCGGTTTTAATTATCATATCCAGATAATATATAGTTTCAATTTTGTAAGGCACTGATTCTTCAGTGCTTTTTTATGTTTAATAATGTATTTTTAATTCTGTACGCAAAATGAATGACCGGATCATTGTTGTAAATTCCGTTAATGAATTTGAAAGTTGTATAAAATCTTTCATCAGATTATTATGATTTTTGAATTTAGATTAAATGTTTATATCTAATTATGATAAATTATGAATTGTAAGATGCAGGATATTGCAGGATGCCAGAATTTTTGTAACAGTGTACATTGGTAACGTGATAATTTAACAATATTTTAATACTACTAAAAATTAATATATGTCTTTAATAATTAAGCATAAGGATGTTAAGCGAATAGTGTTTCCTGCATTTTTGCTTTCATCATGTTTCCTCTGGGGACAACAGACTGTAAGTGATACTGCAAAAACAGACACTAAAGATATCGAGGAAGTGGTAGTGATCGGCTACGGAAAAGTAAAAAAATCAGACCTTACCGGATCTGTATCATCAGTATCGGCAAAAGATCTTGCTGCAACTCCCGCAATGAACGCTTTGCAGGCTCTGCAAGGTCGGGCAGCAGGTCTTAATATTGTTACTGCAGGTGGTGCACCGGGGGCAAACGCAAGCGTTACGGTTCGTGGCGGCGCATCGATTACCCAAGGTACTGAACCATTGTATATTGTTGATGGTTTTCAATTGGATAATGCGTTGAACATCATTAATCCTAATGATATTGAAAGTATTGATGTGTTAAAAGGTGCATCTGCAATTGCGATATACGGCGCCCGTGGTTCCAATGGTATTATCGTTATTAAAACTAAAACCGGAAAAAAAGGAAGAGTTACCATTAATTATAATTCTTTTATGGCATTTGATATGCTTTCAAAGAAACTGGATATGGTTTCCAATCCTGAGCAATATGTAAAATATCAGTATGAGATGGCGCAACTTCAGGGAAAAACAACCCAATGGAGTAATGTTTTTGATAATAGCTTAGGGACAGATTCGCCGGGATTTTATACAGGGGCATTCAATAGAATCGCCGATCGTTACAACTCAGCTTCTGCATTAGACTGGCAGGAAAAAATGCTTGGCGGGACAGGAGTTACCACAAATCAGAATATCAGTGTTTCAGCAGGTACTGAAAAAACACAGGCATTCATCAGTTACAATTATAACAAACAGGAAGGTTTATTACAAAACTTCAATGAAACCAGAAATTCATTACGTGCCAATATCAATTCAGAATTGTATAAAGGGATACGTTTGGATTTCAGTTCAATGTTTACTACTAATTCTACAAACGGTGGCGGAGCGTATTCGGGAATGAAGAAGATACTTCTTCAGCCCATTACAGGAGGAACATTATTTACACAAGATCAGTTATTTAATACCCAAACTTTCCCTGATTATTCTTCTTTAGACTCAAGTTTTGATACAGAAAATCCATATGTAGAAACCAGAGCATCCACGCAAAACAGACGTGCAAGAACATTTCTAGCGAATGTAGGTCTTGAATTTGATTTATTAAAGAACTTCACTTTCAGAACAGCGGGCTCATATAACTGGACAAACACTAAAGCTACTTCGTTTTCAGATAAAAATTCACGTGCATTTCTTACAGATCCTGTCAATACAGGAATCAACGGAAGTATTGCAAATTCTGAAGCCTACCGATATCAGATCACAAATACATTAACCTACAACACAACTTTAGGTGAAAACCATAAATTGACTGGTTTAATCGGTAATGAAATCATCTATGAAGAAAATGAAAGTAACAGCATGAGATTGATAAGATTTCCTTCTATTTTAAATTATGGTTTGGATGATATATCAAATGCTACAGTTGCGGATAAAGATACAGACAGATCTTCACTTAGCTTAATTTCATATTTTGCACGTGTAAATTACAATTATGGTAATCGTTATTTATTAACGGGTACAATCCGTCGTGACGGATCTTCAAAGTTTGGTCCGGATAACAGATGGGGAGTATTTCCATCAGTGGCTGCTGCTTGGAGAACATCCGAAGAAGGCTTCTGGAAAAATTCTAAAATCGATGATTATATCAATGATCTGAAGTTCAGATTTGAATATGGGATTGTAGGAAATAACAGTATACCAAATAACGTGTTCAGAACCAATGTTGTTGGGACCGATTATCCGCTGAATAATACTGTGGGTAACTTAGCCTTAATGACAAGCAGTGTTTTGGGTAATCGTATGGTACAATGGGAGGAGATGAAATCTACCAACATAGGAGTAGATTTGGCTTTGTTTAATAATAGAATTAAAATAACTTCTGAATGGTACAATAACAATGTAAGCGGAATGTTGCTGGAGACTGTACTTCCTGCCTCTACAGGGTATTCAACAAAGTTTGTTAATGTAGGTTCCATGAAAAATACCGGTATGGAATTCACTTTAAATTCAATCAATTTAAAGTCTGAAAACTTCAGATGGTCTACAGATGCCAATATCGGTTTCAATAAGTCAAAAGTATTGTCTCTTGATGAGGGAAGAACCTTCAGAAACTTCAGTGTAGGAGGCAACAGAGCTGGTATGGTAACCTATTATGCTACAGTTGGAGAAGAATTGGGTGATATGTACGGATATGTTTATCAGGGAATTTATACAACTGATGACTTTATCCAAGACGCAAACGGCACTTTGTCTTTAAAACCGGGAGTTGTGAAACCTGCAACAGGAACTCCGAAACCTGGTGATATCAAGTTTGCAGCTGATAATGAGGCGGGAGATCAATTTACCAGAAAATTGGTGAAAATAGGAAACGGAACACCGGATTTTATTGGTGGAATCAGTAATAACTTTTCTTACAAAGGTTTTGATCTGGCAGTATTTCTGAAGTTCAGCGTGGGTGGTGATATTTACAACGCTACTAAGCACAGCATGAGTCCTTATGCATTATTTCAAAATGTGCCTTCCGAATTCGGAAACAACTATTACCACCTTATTGATCCCAATACCGGACAGGCGGCAACAAGTTTGGTAAGAATAAAAGAACTTAATCCTGATGAAGAATCACGTCTTTGGAGCTTAAACAACACGAATTCCAGCTATATAACTTACCCTTCATCATATTATGTAGAAGATGGTTCATATCTGAGAGTTGCTATGGTAACACTGGGTTACTCTTTTCCTAAAGAATTTTTGAATACTGTTAAATTATCTAATGCACGTATTTATGCAACTGTTAATAACTTAGCAACGATAACAGGTTATTCAGGATTTGACCCGGAAGTTTCGGCGGCAAGCGGTGTTACGGTTACACCAGGTTATGATAATTCTTCCTTTCCACGCTCAAGAAGTTATGTTCTTGGTATCAATCTTACTTTTTAATATTTAATGTTTCAATCATGAAAAATATAGTAAATAAACATAATTTCATAAAAAGATTAATAATAATTCCGTCTATTTTGATCGGCGGACTTGGCATCAATTCTTGTAGTGAAGACTTTTTAGATCAGCCTGCCTATAATTCATCTGATACACAATCGGTATTCGAAAATATAGAAACTGCAGATGCATTTGTTCAGGGATTATACAGAGGTATTGTTCCTACCGAAATGTTTTACCAGTTGGGTGCAGGAGACACGGTTACTCACTCCTCGGAAGACGGAACAACGAATAATTCCAAATATAATATTGCAAACTATCAATATGATGCTTATACTCCCAATACAGTGACAGGAATATATGCTGCCATGTATGCCGTTATAGAAAGATCCAATATCGCGATCGACAGATTACCGGAAATGCCAGCTACCCCAAAGCGTGATGCATTATTAGCAGAAGCAAAAGCCATTCGTGCATTTTGTTACTATAACCTGATCAGAGTGTACGGTGACGTACCTGCAATCTGGATACCTTTAGAAGAGGCAGATCCTAATGATCCCAATACATTGTATCCTAAGCGTACTTCACGCGACGTGATTTATGATAAAGTAATTGCGGATATACAAGAATCTATAAATAATATGCCGGCATCAAACGGAACTCCGGAAAGATTAAACAAACAGTCAACTAATGCACTTTTAGCAAAGATTGCTTTGTACGCGGCAGGTTATTCTCTTCGTTGGGATCTCAATACGGGAGCAGCCGGAACGATGTCTCGTCGTCCCGATAACAACAGAGTTCAGCAATTATATCAGATTGCAGACAATGCAGCTGCTGCAGTTATCAATGGCGGTACCAATAGTTTAGTTCAGGCTCAGGGAAACAAGAGTGGTTTCGAAGCTTTGTGGTTCAATTTCTGCCAAAGAAACTTTGCGGCTGTCAATCAGGAAATGCTTTGGCATATCGCCGAATACGGACCAAATACAAACTCTGCTTTTGGCGTGTATGCACATCCGGGTTCAAGAGGCGGTACTTACGGTTCTCGTAAAGCGCTACAGTTTTTACTTCCAAGCTATTATCTTTCTTTTAATCAGGGAGATACGCGTAGAGATGTTTCATGTACCTCTTACAGTATTTATTTCTTAAGCAATGGTAATGCAAGTGATAAATGGGTCGACGTAGGAACTACATATTCTTGCATTATGCCTGGTAAATTTAGGTTAGGATGGTGTGTTGAGCCGCAAGGAGCAAGCGAGCGTAATCTGAATATTCCTATTATAAGATATTCTGATGTTTTACTGATGTATGCGGAAACACAAAATTATTTGAATGGAGGACCAACCGCTCTTGCAATAGCTGCTTTAATGCAGGTAAGAAATCGTGCAGGAGTGGGCTCGTTACCTGTTCCAAGCGGTCAGCAGGCTTTTGAATCGGCTATCGTTCAGGAACGTAAGTGGGAATTTGCGAGCGAGTTTAATCTTCGTACTGATCTGATCAGAATGAATCGTCTTGCCAGCGAAATTGATGCGACAAAACAAGCAATGAAAAACCTATCAAACCGTACAGGTCAATTTGCATCGACACCTATTTATCGTCTTTATAAGTATCATCAGAATGCACAGGTTTATGGTGATCCGTTTTTGGCAGTTACTTATATTGAATTAACAAATCCGGCAGAAATTGCAATAGCTCAAAATGTACCTACAAATTCAGCAAATTACGGTGCTTATCAAACTGCGTTGGCAAATATAGTTACAGCACACGGACAAACGGTGCAGCCGGATGATAAATGGTATCCTGTCAATATGTTCCAGGCTTATACAAGTACATTTAACGGAAATGCAAGAAAAGCTGTAGGATTTACAGGAGGATTTAATGCTCTTCAGATTGGAAATATTATCTATACAAAACCAACAGGATCATTTGAAAATGGCGGTGTTTATCCAACCTGGATCGAAGGCAACGGAGATGGTCTTTTCTACGGATTTATACCAAATAAAACAGAATTGCTTCCGTTTGCAGCAGCTTCTGCTGGTCATCCGCTTGTTGATAATCCAAATCTAAGCCAACTTCCCGGATATTAATCAATAACAATCACCAATCAAATATTAATCATTTAATCTAAAATAAAACTACCGTACAGCTGAATCGAAACGTGATAAATATCAGTGTTAATTTATCTTTAAATAATCGATTCAGCAGTATAGTACGGGATGCTGTACAAAATACTACAGTCTAAATTTGGGTTAAAATTCAGAAAACAAAAAGAAAACAAATGGAAAACGTAAAAACATTTAAATACGTAGATTATTTATGGGATGAAAGCAAAGCCGCATCTTTAGGAAACGATCAGGTGGCTTTATTTTTATACCGTTCAAACATATTAGGAGCAGATCTTAGAATTACAAATTATGGTGGTGGTAACACAAGTTGCAAAACCATCGAAAAAGACCCATTGACGAATGAAGAAGTTGAGGTAATGTGGGTAAAAGGTTCAGGTGGTGACATCGGAACTCTTACAAGAAAAGGAATCGCCGGATTATATACGGAAAGACTGAGAAATCTGAAAAACGTTTACGAAGGTTTAGCAGACGAAGACAGAATGGTAGGTTTATTCGATCACTGTATTTTTGATCTTGACAGCAAAGCGCCTTCTATTGATACGCCGCTTCACGGTTTACTTCCATTTAAACATATCGATCACCTTCATCCGGATGCACTAATTGCAGTTGCAGCAGCAAAAGATAGCGAAGCAATTACCAAAGAAATCTGGGGAGACACAATGGGTTGGGTGCCTTGGCAAAGACCTGGCTTCGACTTAGGTTTGCAGCTTGAAAAATGTTTAGCTGATAACCCTGGAATCAGAGGAATTGTTTTAGGAAGCCACGGATTGTTCACTTGGGGTGATACTTCTTACGAATGTTATATAAACAGTTTAGAAGTTATCGAAATGGCTTCTGAATATATTGCTAAAAAAATCGAAGAAAACGGACAGGTTTTTGGCGGACAAAAAGTAGAATCTTTACCTGCTGACGAACGTAAAAACAAAGCCGCTCAAATCATGCCGTTATTAAGAGGTTTAGCTTCTTCTGAAAACAGAATGGTTGGTCATTTTACAGACAGCGATGTAGTTTTAGAATACATCAACAGTAATGATCTTGAGCGTTTAGCACCGCTTGGAACGTCTTGTCCAGACCACTTTTTAAGAACAAAGATTCAGCCTTTGGTGTTGACTTTAGATAAAAATGAAGATTTATCTGATTCTAAAGCTATTTTAGAAAAATTAAATCCACTTTTCGAACAATACAGACAAGAATATAAAGAATATTACGAAACGTGTAAGCATCCAAACAGCCCAGCAATGCGTGATCCGAATCCGGTGATCATCATTTATCCGGGAGTGGGAATGTTCAGTTTCTCAAAAGATAAGCAGACAACGCGTGTTGCGAACGAATTTTATGTCAATGCAATCAACGTAATGCGTGGTGCAGAAGCCATTTCAGAATACACTTCATTACCAAGGCAAGAAGCATTCGATATCGAATATTGGTTATTGGAAGAAGCAAAACTTCAAAGAATGCCAAAAGAAAAACCGCTTTCAAGAAAAGTTGCGATCGTAACCGGTGCAGGAGGCGGAATCGGGCAGGCAATCGCTGACAAAATGGTTCAGGAAGGTGCGGTAGTTGTTTTCACAGATCTTAATCAGGAAGCGGTAGAATCTGTAACTGCAAAATACAACAAAGATCAGGCAGTGTCGGTTCCTTGTGATGTGACCAGCGAAGAATCTATTGCCAATGCTTATAAAGAAGCTGTTTTAGCATTCGGTGGAGTAGATATTATCGTGCATTCTGCAGGTTTGGCTATTTCTAAATCTTTGGAAGATACAACTACGAAAGACTGGGATTTATTGGAGAATGTATTGGTAAAAGGTCAGTTTATGATGGCTAAAAGCGGTACTGAAATTATGAAAAAGCAAAATTTAGGTGGAGACATCGTGAATATTGCAAGCAAAAACGGCTTGGTTGCCGGACCAAACAACGTAGCGTACGGAACTGCAAAAGCAGCACAACAGCACATGACAAGATTGTTGGCAGCAGAATTGGCAGCTGATAAAATTCGTGTGAATGTGGTGAACCCGGACGGAGTAATTGTTGGAAGCAAGATCTGGGAAGGTTCTTGGGCAGAAGGCCGTGCAAAAGCAAACGGAATTTCTGTAGAAGAATTGCCTGCATTTTATGCAAAGAGAAATTTATTAAACGAAATTATTCTTCCTGAAGACATCGCCAACGGAGTTTTCGCTTGTGTTGCGATTTTAGATAAAACGACAGGAAACATCATCAATGTAGATGGCGGAATGGCAAATGCTTTCCCAAGATAATTATTTATTAATATATTTTATTTGGGCAGCTTAATCCGCCCTCCGTTCCCGCTTTTTTGCTCGTCGTTCCTCCTCGCAAAAAGAGCTCCACTCAGGTCGGGCTGCAAGATTCGAAAGTAATTGAAAGGTCGGAATCAATATTTAATACTAATTTTAATAAATCATTTAGCCTTGTCAATGCTCAAAACCTTGACAAGGTTAATTAAAAATCAAACTATGATTATAGGAAAAGATATCATTGAACAATACAATAAAAACGAAGTTGAAAACTTTAATTCAGACTTTGATTTTCTTCAAAATAAATTAACAAAAGCAGGCGCGAACGTTGCTGAGATTGTCAACAAAATTGCCGATTTTCAGGTAGCAATTCCAAGTTGGGCTTTAGGCGCTGGAGGAACCCGTTTCGGAAGATTTTCTTACGGTGGCGAACCTTCTTCTTTAGAACAAAAATTAGATGATGTAGGATTGATTCACGCTTTAACACATTCTGCGGGAGCTGTTTCGTTGCATATTCCTTGGGATATTCCGAGTGACGTGAAAGCGATTAAAGAAAAAGCAGTTTCTCACGGACTTGTTTTTGATGCGATGAATTCAAACACGTTTCAGGATCAGCCGGGAGCAAAACAATCGTATAAATTTGGTTCTTTAAACGCTGCAAATGAAGATTCTAGAGCGTATGCGGTTGAACATAACAAAGAAGTAATAAGAATCGGAAAAGAATTAGATTCAAAAAGTTTAACCGTTTGGTTGGCAGACGGATCAAGTTTTCCGGGACAGCTGAATTTCCAGACTGCTTTATCAAATACTGAAAAAAGTTTAAAAGAAATCTACGCTGGAATGCCTGAAGACTGGAAGCTTTTTATTGAATATAAACCTTACGAACCAAATTTCTATTCAACAACCATTCAGGATTGGGGAACTTCTTTTATGCTGGCAAATGCTTGTGGTGAAAGAGCTTTCACATTAGTTGATCTTGGGCATCACTTACCAAATTCAAATATCGAACAGATTGTTGCAACATTGATGTATAAAGGGAAATTAGGAGGTTTCCATTTCAATGACAGCAAATATGGAGATGATGATTTAACGGTTGGTTCTATTAAACCTTATGCTTTGTTCTTGATTTTCAATGAATTGGTGTATGGAATGGAAAACAATCCAAACAATCCTTATCCGGCTTGGATGATTGATGCAAGTCACAACATCAAAGATCCTTTGGAAGATTTATTACAATCTCTTGAAGCGATTTTAATTGCTTATGCGACAGCACTTTTAGTAGATCAGAAAGCACTGAAAGAAGCACAGCAAAATAATGATGTTGTTTTGGCGCAAGATATTTTGCAGAATGCATACAGAACAGATGTTCGTCCGTTATTAAGAGCAGCAAGATTGCAGACAGGGGCAGCTTTAGACCCAATTGCAACATATAGAAACCTAAAAGTAAGAGAGCAATTGATTTCCGAAAGAGGTCTTAATGTTAAAGCAACAGGATTATAAAACCTGTTTTAAAATTGATAATTTCAGCTTTCAAGTGCAATTGAAAGTTTAATTATATGTATCCTTATATAGTTTCGTTAAGGTAAAAGTGTTTAGACTGTTAAGTATTTTCTTGCTGTCTAAACACTCCTTAATGATTTAATTAAAAAACGCTGACAAGATTTAAAATCTTTGAGATCTTTGCTGAGTGAAACGCCTTTGCGAACGAAAATATGTAAAGTATTTTAAAAGAAATCTTTGCGGACTTTTCTTTAAAAAGATAGCTTCGTTCCTAGCAATGACAATAATAAAAAATAATTCATCTTAAGAATGTCCAAGAAAAAGGTAACCATCGTATTTGATATTGGAAAGACCAATAAAAAATTCTTTTTATTTGATAAAAATTATAAAGAAGTTGTGCGGGAATATACAGAATTACCGCTCACGACAGATGAAGACGGTTATCCGACAGAAGATCTTTCTGCCTTACAAAATTGGATAAAAGATAACTTTAATGCCATTCTTGATGATGAAAATTTTGAAGTAAAAGCAATCAATTTTTCTACATACGGTGCAAGTTTTGTACATCTTGATCAGAAAGGAAATGTTCTTACGCCTTTGTACAACTATACTAAACCGATGGATCAGGAAATTCTTGATCTGTTCTACGAAAAATACGGCAGCAAACTGAAAATTGCGCGTGAAACAGCTTCGCCTCAAGCCGGAATGCTGAATTCTGGGTTACAATTGTTCTGGATGAAATACAAACATCCGGAAATATTCAAAAAAATACGTTATAGTCTTCATTTACCACAATATTTATCATATTTATTTACAGGAATTTGTGTGTCAGAATTTACATCAATTGGTTGTCATACCAATCTTTGGGATTACGACAAAGCAGATTACCACGATTGGGTTTACGAAGAAGAAATTGATGCTTTATTACCTCCAATCGTTCCAACTTCTGCAAGTATCAATACTTCTTACAGAAATAAAAAAATTAAAATCGGCGTTGGGATTCATGACAGTTCATCAGCATTATTGCCTTATATTTTAAGCAAAAAAGAACCATTTTTATTGCTTTCAACAGGAACCTGGAGTATTTCTTTAAATCCATTTAATGATGAAAGCTTGACTGATGAAGATATAGAAAACAACTGCCTGAATTATATGCGAATTGACGGAAAACGTGTGAAAGCATCACGATTTTTCATGGGAAATGAATATAAAATCCAGGTTGAAAAATTATGTGATTATTACGGAAAAGAATATGGTTTCCATAGAGACGTAAAATTTGATCAGGATCTGTACCTTCGTTTGATGAAGCACAAAGCGATTTATTTCCGTTTTGAAGGGATTATTTTAAAACGAAAAATGATTACAGCAACAGATTTAAATTCATTTGCTACATTTGAAGAAGCTTATCATCAATTGATGATTGAATTGATGGATCTGCAGATTCATACGATTACCAATGCCATCGGAAATTCAGAAATTAAAAATATTTACATTGACGGCGGTTTTACAGACAATGATGTCTTTATGAAACTGATGTCTCATCATTTTCAGCATTATAATGTGATGTCTACACATTCTCCATTGGGATCGGCTTTGGGAGCATCAATGGTGATTTCAAACAAGAAAATAGACGAAACTTTTTTACAGCAGCATTATCAGATGAAAGTGCTTCAGCCTTTAATTTTTAATTTATAATTAAGTAGTTAATGCGTGGAAAGTTTTAGCCTTAAAAACTAAAAACCATTGACTAAAAACCAACAACCAACAACTAGTTATGTCATTTCCATTTGATACCCGTTACGCTTCGCTTGAACTTTTAATCGAAAAAGCAAAAAAAAGAATGCCTCGTTTCGCTTTCGAATATCTCGATGGCGGATGTAACGAAAACATCAACCGAGACAGAAATACAAGCGAATTGAGAGAAGTTTTGCTTCGCCCACAATATCTGAATAATAATTATGCGGAAGCCAATATGGAGACCGAATTGTTTGGTGTAAAATATTCTGCACCTTTCGGAATTTCTCCTGTTGGTTTGCAAGGATTGATGTGGCCCAATGCACCGGAAATTTTAGCGAAAGCAGCCTTTAAACATAATATTCCTTTTATTTTAAGTACGGTAACGACAAGCAGTCTTGAAAGAATTTCTGAATTAACAGAAGGAAAAGCCTGGTATCAATTATATCATCCGAGAGAAGAATGGTTGCGTGACGATATTCTAGACCGTTGCGAAGCTTCTGGGTATGATGTTTTGGTAGTTTTAGCAGACGTTCCGACTTTTGGTTACAGAGCGAAAGAAATCAGAAATGGTTTGGCAATGCCTCCTCAATTGAATTTCAGGAACGTTTCACAAGCTTTGGTAAAACCGGAATGGTGTCTGGAAATACTGAAACACGGAGTTCCAAGTTTTAAGACCATGGAAAAATACATGGATAAAAATATGGGCGTGAAACAATTGGGACAGTTCATGAATTCTACATTTTCCGGAAGATTAAATTCAGACAGAATAAAAGCCATCCGTGATAAATGGAAAGGAAAATTGGTCATTAAAGGGGTGGCTTCAGACGAAGATGCTGCAGAAGCTGTTCGTTTAGGATTTGATGGAATGATTATTTCAAATCACGGCGGAAGACAGCTTGATGCAGGAGAATCCACGATTGCTGTAGTGAAAGATATCAGTAAAAAATACAAAGGTCAAATTAAAATAATGATGGACAGCGGTGTAAGAACCGGTCCTGATGTTGCCCGCGCTTTGAGTTGTGGAGCAGAATTTACCTTTATGGGAAGAACCTTTATGTATGCCGTTGGTGCTTTAGGTGATAAAGGCGGTGATCATATTATTGAGATGCTCAAAATGCAGTTCAGACAGGTGATGGAGCAGGTTTGTTGTGAAAAAACAACTGATCTACAGAGCTTTAGAGTGAAGTAATACGATCTTAAATTTTAATAAATCAATTCATATCTATAATTATGATTAAGAAAATAATTTTTACCATCAGTTTTTTAATGGCGTTCGTTGTATTCGGACAGAAAAAGAACGACAAAGATGTTGTTGCTGATGCTGCCGAAAAACTTCGCTTAGCAATGGTAAGCGGTGATAAAGCAATGTTGGAATCTTTGATTTTACCGGAATTAACATATGGACATTCGGGAGGGCATATTGATGACGCTACAGAATTTGTTGAGAAATTAGTAAGTAAAAAATCAGATTTTGTAACCATTGATATTACCAATCAAACTATCAATATTGTAGGAAGCACAGCGATTGTTCGTCATCATTTGTACGCTACAACTGCAGATCTGGGAAAAGCTCCGGGTGATGTAACATTGGATATTGTATTGGTTTGGGTAAAAACCGGTAAAAATTGGAAATTACTTGCCCGACAAGCCGTAAAATCTGAAAAGAAAAAATAAATTATCAAAATTATTATAAACAAAAAAATCGTAAAGCTCACTTTACGATTTTTTTATGAACAAGGTTCTACAGAGAATCTCTTTCAATATATTTAAAAACATTATTCACCTGCTCTTTCTTATTTTTTAAAACCATATACGCTGCAGATTCTGCCATTGCTTTAAAATCTGTCGTGATTACGGTAATTCCCAACAATTCCTTCAAAGGGGTTTCGTTGTAGGAAATAATTCCGATGTCTTTTCCTAATTCAAGGTTTTTTTGCCTGATTTGTTTTACTAAATTCACCAGATCACGCTCCCGAATGGTGATGAATATATCTTTGTCCTGAAGTTCCATGTCTGGATAAATTTCATCCAAAATTTCGTAATCCAGCTTAAAATCTTCACAAAACTTCTCAAAACCACGTACGATTCTGAAAGGATAGGGGTGAATTGACTTATCGGGATAAACTAAAATGATCTTCTCGTATTTTTTTATTTTTTCTAAGCCTTCCTTCAAAGCATTATAGATATCATGCTCAAAATCCTGAAAAATGGTACCGTATTCTCCCGAAATATTTGGTTTGGTATTATCAAGCAACAATAATTTATTCTTCGGAATCTTTTCAATCATTTCAATGACTTCTTTTGTTGAGCTTGTATGCTTCGACTGTTCATCTCGGAAGTGAGGCATGATGACATAATAATCAAATCCGCCAAGATTTTTTTTCAAAGCATTAATGAAAAGCGTTTCATCACAATGATAAATATACATCTCAACATTCCCTTTGGTACCGATTGCATTGACGAAATAATTGTAAATCATCATTTTATAAGTACTCGGTTTGTTGATCAGAAAGAAGATATTAATGATGTCATTCTTATTGATGCGTGAAATATAATATCCTTTTCCTTTTACAGACTCTATAATTTGCCTTTTGCGCAGTTCTTTATAAGCTTTTTCAACGGTGTCCCTCGACAGAAAACATGATTCACTAAGCTCATTAATTGAAGGAATTTTTTCCCCGATCTTTATTTCCCCGCCATCGATTCCATTCAGAATAGAATCAACAATCTGTTTGTATTTAGGAACTCTTGAGTTTTCATTGATATTTATTTCGAACGTTTCAGCCATGACTTTTCGGTAAGAGAAATTATTTTAATTAAACTAAATCTAATTTGAAAAAAGATTAGCGCCAGAAGACAAGTTACAAAAATTTACATTAATTGATAAATGTCATTTATTTTTGTAAAAACGTATTTAATTGTTTGATTTTTAATAGTTTTTTTAAATGTTTATATGACTTTTGTTTTTTTGAAAATCACCAATTTCTTGACATAGAATTAAAATTGCTTTGTTTTGATTAAAAAAAAGTAATGCAGAAATTTAGTTTATGGATTCTTTTTTTTGAGATACTCCTAAAATATTAAATCATTTTTTACATTGTTTAAATTTCTTATAAACTCTTCAAATATTAAACGCAAACAAAAAAGCCTGCTCTTTTCAGAACAGACTCAATTATATGAATGTGAAATTTTCTAAGGCATCTTTTTAAAACCTTCTGCTTTTATTTTCCAGCTTCCATCTTTTGGAAAGCCGGGGAATTCCCCTTTAGAATTATCCCAGCCTTCAAGCATCATCGCAACGGTTGTTAAAACGCCACCGTTTCCTGGAAGGTAAATACGAAGACGTTTATCCTGGAAATTATGACCGTTTTTCAAATATGTATTGGTTTGAATATTCATAAAAAGAGCATCCAACGCTTTATTCGGAAGTCCAAGTCTAGCTGCATTCATTGCGGTCATCGGGAAATCCCAACCCCAAGTGTGTTCCCAATTCCATCTTTCCCAAACGATATCCAATGTATTTTTCATTATTTTTTTATCCAATTTCGGAGATTCAGGAACCATTCCTAATGCTCCCAAAACTGCAGGGTGATCGGTCATCCATTTTGGAAATGTAAAAGAATCTTTTGCTGATTCTGTTGACAAATAAACACCATCCTGAACCGGAAGCGGAGCTAATTTATTGATCACATCATCCCATTTTTTATCTCTCGGCTGTCCCAATCTTTCTTTCCATTGCTGAGCAACTTTTAATGCCCAATCCCAATACGCAACTTCATAAGTCGGATTGTAAGTATCTTTTGCGGGGAAAACTTCCTGAGCAGGAATTACGCCTTTCCCTAAATTGTAGCGGTTTTTCTCTTTATCATAAGTTGCAAAATCTGCCATAAAATCTGCCGTTGCAAAAATCAGATCTTTATATTTTTCCAATACTTTTTTATCATTGCTATTGCGGTACAAAAGTTCGGTCATATAAATGATATGCGGCTGTTCCCAAATCAAAAATGCAGCTACTGAAGAAGGGCTTTCATTTCCTTCATTATCTGACATTTTAATCCAACGAACGCCTTTATAACCTTGTCTTTCAGCTAATTTTTTAGCTTTATCGAATGATCTGAAATAATAATCCAATTGTTTTTCCAAAATCTCCGGTCTTCCCCATAAAGCATAATGTACACCGTGCCACCAATGCATTTCTGTATGCGGTTTTCCGTACCAGCTGTTAAACGTTAAACCCGTTTCCTGTGGCGGATTGCTTCCTCCACATTGTACTTTGGTTAAATATTCTGACAAGACAACTCTTCTTTCCAATTCATTGGCTCTCGGATCTGTACTTCCTTCAAAATCAACGGCAGCACCGCTTTTCCAGAAAGATTCCCAGCCTGCTGCACTTTCTTTCTCAGCATCAGCGAATAAAGTTCTTCCGGACTTTGGATTTTTAGCTGAAAATTCAACACTTAATTCTAATTTTTTATTCTTAGAAGAAGGTTCGTAAACGAAATAATGTTTTCCGGCTTCACGAAGTTTTCCTTCTGTAAAATTAAATTGAGTATAATAATCGGTGCTTTGCAATTTATGCTGAATCAAACCTTGTGTTGATTGTGACGAAACAATTTTCGTGGTGTGATCGTTTTCATTTCCATAAAATGCTGCATCATCCAAAAACTGACCGGTTGGAGACGGGTAGCGTGCAAAAACCTTCAATCTGTTTTTAGAAATCAAATCAGATTCAATTTTAACTCCGATCTTATCTGAATTCTGGAAAGAAGCAGTCCATACTTTTACAGGAGTTCCTTCCAAAGAAAATTCACTGGTAATAATTCCGGTCCACAAATCTATTTTCTGATTGATGTTTGTGAGGTCTGAAATTTTTGCTTTCTGACCGTCTTTTTTAAGCAGCTCAATCCCGATATTTCCCAATTGCAAACGGTGTTGGTTCACACGGAAATAATCAACAGCACCTTTATTTCTTTCTGGTTCTTTAATCTGAACACTGTACAAAGCTTTTCTTCCGTCGTTATTGAAATCGTAAGCTCTTAAAGTTTCTTCGAATTTGTAATTTTCTTTATTTGGAAAACTGTTCCAACCCCATTCGGATTGTGTTCCCAATGAAACTCCGTTTTTATAATATTCAGGAAACGACTGCATTCCGGTAATATCAACCGTGTAGGCGAATTTCCCGTTTCCAACAGTTAAAGTTGATAAAGTATCTGCTTTTGTGTTGACTACATTATGACGCTGTACGACCTTCTTTCGGTCAATTTTCTGGGCATTAAGTGAAGAAAATCCAACGCAGAAAAGACTCAGATATATTGCAATTTTTTTCATTTTTAAATTTTTATTTTGCTTTTATTTACCGCAAAAGAGACAAAAGATTTTCTTGTATTTTTTAGCAATTCAAAAGGTGGCAAAATGACAATAAAAAATCAGAAATTTTGTAAACTTTTGAATTTCTTATTTTCAATAATTTCTTTTGAACCTTTTGCGGTTATATTATTTAATTATTTTATTTTTTGCCACGAATACACAAATACTTTTTTATTAGTCATCATTTAATTCGTGCATTCGTGGCATTAAACCTATTTCAAAACCGTCGCACTCATTATTCCAATCACAACATCGTTGCTTACTGCGGTTAGTGTTATAGATTTTAATTCTTTATTCGGGTCAATCGGTAAATCCAAAATAGTGGCCGCTCCGCCTTCAACAGCACGGTTGCTCACTCCTTTGATTTCTGAATATTTATTTAAACTTCCTCCTTTGTACAATTCTCCGGTTTTTAGTTTTACTCTATACGGAATTTTGTCATCCGGAATTTCAAATGCAAAATTATCATCAAACAAATCCTGCTCAATCGGCCACCAGTTGGTTGGATTTTTCAGTTCTAATTCTGTATTTGAACCATCAGAATATTGAACCGTAATTTTTCCATTAATGTTTTGCGACTGCATTGGATTGGTAGAACCCGCCAAAAGGAAATATATTTTTTTACCTTTTCCATTTAATGGAATTTCAACAGCATTCGGATAATTATCCCACTGACTTGCAAAAACAATATTTTTATCTTTATTATCAATTAAAAACGGAATTCCTAAAAATTCTAGCTTTCCATTTTTACGATTTCCCATCAATCCACTGTCGTCAATTTGAGTAGTTGCCAAAGGATAACACCAGTTCCCGATGCCTTGCCACGGAAGTTGTAGGGTAGGAACGGTTGGTCTTGGCGAAAGATATTTTTGATCGAAAATTTGGCTTACTCGATCGTTGTATTTAGATGATAATGAAATGGTATTAAATTCACTTTTATTTTCAATTTCCCAATCTGTGATTTCAACATTTTGCTTAATTCCATTGTAATCTAATTCTAAGTAATTGGTTCCTTTGCTTAAAATATTTGTCGGAATTTCAATGGTTGAATTCTGATTTTTAGCAATTGAAAATGTTTTAGTTAAACCATTAACAGTCAGTTTTCCATTATAATCTTTCGATGATTTATTTTGAATCTGAAGTTTTTTATTCACCCATTTTGTTTGCAAAGGATGTTGAATATCAACATTCACAGGTTGCCACCATTGGGTTCCGTTTTGCTCAAGCTGAACAAAAAAAGTTCCTTTTCTTTCTTCTTTAACCAACTCAAACTGATTACCATTTCTGGTTTTTATTAATTCCTGTGGATCATTGATTTGAAGAATTTTCTTTTTTGAATCAAAATTAAGTTGCAGATTTTCAGAAAGATAATTAATGTAATCTGTCTTTTCAATTTTTAATTCCTGTCCGGAAAAGGCAATTTCTATATTAAATTCTTTTCCGATTGGTGTTTCAAACTGAATAAAAGGCTGCAAAATGGAATTGGGTTTAATTTTCCAATCCACTTTTTTACCATTTACTTTTACGGATTTTATTTCGGTATGATTTACCGGAATTTGCATTTGAAGAGTAACCGATTTTTGGTTATTTGATTTAAACCAAAACGTTGATTTCTTCGAGGTTCTATTAAATTTATATTCCCAATCCTGAACTTTCAGTTCTGCAAAATTCCACTCTTTCGGGAATCCCGGTTTGATACTGATTTTATTCTCCAACAAGTTAGGATAAACCCCGAAAAGTCCTTCCGTTAAAGTTCTTGCAGCAACGCCAATCGGGTCGGCAAAATCACGATACAATTCACCTCGAAACGCATCATAATGTGATAATTGCTCAAAATTTCCGGGACTTATCCCGTAATACATACTTTCGGTAAGATTTCCTTTCCAAAGCAGGTATGCATCCTCATTTCTTCCGGCCTGCCAATATGCCAAAGCGGTTTGTAAATTCTCGGCCAAAGCGACATTGTTAATAGACCAAGTGTATGGTTGCCAGTTTGTTGTTGCTAATGTGTAATAGTTTTTGGAATCTTCACCTTTTACTTTTACAGGAATGTGAGGAATTTGATTTCTAATGTATTGTGTGTTCTGATAATCCTCAAATTCATTCAGAATATAGGCATCCGAAACGTGATAAATAGACCAGATTCCCGGCTTATCGTGAAGGATTTGATTGCCTAAAGCATCTTTAAATTCAGCGAAATAACCGTTCTTTTTAATCCAAAGTTGGTTTTTCATTGCCTTTAAAATTGCATCTGCTTCTTTTTCATAGGGAGCAGAATCTTCGCCAATAATTTTCGCCAGTTTCGCCATTTCGCGGTTGGCTCTGTAATTATATGCTGAAGTATGGGTCACTTTTCCACCGGAATATTGCAATCCATCACTTGCCCAAATCGCCGCATACGCATCATAAAGATCGCCACGTTTGAAGTTTCTTTTTTCCCAATCCATATGACGAACCATTGTTGGCCACATTTTTTTAAGAAATTCTTTGTCTCCTGTATAATTGAAATGCGAAAACAGCTGATCAAAGAAAACCAAATTCATATCATAATGATGTGGCTTTGAATTATCATTCGGATTCCTCGAAATATATCCGCTTGAAAACACCGAAGTTCCCATCTTTTCTGCGTGTCTCGCTAAATGCAAAAGTGTATCCATCTCAACAGGTGCAAAATCTGGTTTTAAAACCTGAGAGTTAGAATAGCTTTCAAAATGTTCTTTCGCTCTGTCGTGCCAACTCAAAACGTCAGCTGCGTAAGCTCCACGCCAAGCATTGAGTCTCATTCTCCACGCAACGGCGCCGTGAAGAAAGGTCGGACTTTCCCAAACTCCGTCTGCGGCAATTGCTAAACTGGCTCCGAAATTATTTAAATCTGAGTCAGGAGTTTTTAGCTGAATTCTGTTGGTTAATGTTAAACGTGATTGTTCAGCATCATTAAAAATCCCGGCAAGCTGTTCATCAGACAAAGTAGAACTTGAATTTCCTTTGGCGATTTGAATATAAACCGGATTTTTTTGCGCTGAATAACCAGCGTAAATAATCGGTAATTGTTCTGCTTTATTTTGTGTGAAATCAGACAGATTATCTAACGTTTTTGCATCTGTTAATTGTAATGAACTAACGTTTGAAAAATTTCCGTTAATGGTCTGAGTTTCCTTTTTTTTATTGAAATAAGAAAGCTGGAATTGGTTTTTATTGATTTGAAACTGATTGCCTTCACAATATTCGGGAAGCAGGTAAAATCCTGATTCAGGATCTGCACCGATGTCGCCGTTTCTGCTGAATGTTTTTCCGCTTGCGCCACCGTAAACCGCATAGATTTTTGTATTGGAATCTATGGTTGAAGTTTCCATTTTTAAAACTAAACCTTCTTCTTTTGATTGAGCTAAAACGGTTAATTTTAAACTTCCATTTCCAAGAATAGGATCTTTAATTTCATACAACATCGAACCAGCTCGGTAACGAGTTTCAATTTTATCAGCGTTAATCAGTTTTTTGATAGAATTTCCTTTTTGGATGACAAACTGAAGATTGCCGCCCATTCCGGGAAGATACAGCGCGAATTCAGGTAAATCTCCTGCTTCAACACGGGAAGCACGGTTATCTCCATACAAAGCTCGGTTGAATCTGTACTTTCCATTGACCAATAAAAAATCGCCTTTATCTTCTTTGTAATGCAGTTCACGCTCGTTATTCTGCCAATGTTTAGTTTGGGAAAACGAATGTGAGAATGCCGATAAAACAATCAGTCCGGCGAAAATGGTTTTTCTTCGCATTTTATGGTTTTAACTCGGTTAAAGGCTGTCCGTTAACAGTCACATTTTTTAAGGTCACATTTTTCAGGAAATCTACTTTGTAAGGAATCTGAACACC